>CBJMC01400__coassemble_577_pt1 | contig 92662 bp, 70 predicted proteins | sample CBJMC01400__metabat2_high_PE_029 | metagenome-assembled genome bin CBJMC01400 | reverse complement strand
TTTGAAATGGATCGTCCGGCAGCATTATTATGCTTTTTGAAAAGCGTATATCTATAGATCTGCTGATCCACCTCACTTGCCACTGCTATGTATGGTATAGTGGACTTCATTTTCCCGGACATTACAGCACCGAATGGCAGTCCGTTCAGCGTGTATTCTATTTCTCCGTTTTCCAGACTGCTTTTTTCAATTCTTCACCTGAACAGAACGGTCCCGGTATGGTTTCCGTTCTTCTGTGTTCTCCAAAATAATCTCTGTCAAACGTAATGGAAGAGCCATCTGGATTTTCAAATCTTTCTTCCGGTTCAAATGCCTTTCCAAGGGTTTCACTTGTCACGATCCCTACATGGAAATCTTTCAAATAATCATACAAATTTGTTTTCAGACATAAACTGCCATCATTCTCTTCCAGACAAACTTCAACATGTTTTCCATTATTCACCAGATTAACTTCTTCTTTTTTCCACGCTGCCGCACCATTAAAATATGCATTTCCGTTTATCCATACTGGCAGATGTTCAAAATGATACTGCGCAAGCCGGATCATATCTGCCGGACGATCCATTTCAAATTTAGCAATCCATTCTTCATAGTCCGGATATCTATCAAATACAGCTGTTCCCACCTTTTCATTATCCATTGAAGCAAATCCCATATCCTCAATTTCTCCTGCTCCCTTTGGCTCCCAGTTCTGAACAAAAATATTATTATAAAAACGGTCATCTCCGTGAAGGATCGTCATAAAACCCATCACCTCTGTTCTATGTGCAAAATGATACGGTGTATACCGAGGCTGATTTACCCCATTTATCATCCAATCCGATCCGCTTCCCACCGCTGAAAACGCCCCCAGAATAAGGTTGTGTACACATGCAATACCTTCTGTAGCCATTTTCAGAGATGTCTTGGACAGAAGGATATTATTATCGATCAGAGTCGGCCCGTGACCGACCTCTATGAAAATATCCTGACTCGTCTTGCTTCCCACCTGTTTTCCGGCCCCCGCCGGTGGATAATTGTGATGCATCAGATTCTGTGTAATCCGGGTTCCCTGAGCCTGCCAGTCACACCAAATCCCCATTGTACAGTGGTGGATGTGGTTCCGACGGAAGATCACGTCTATGGCAGCATGCAGTTTTACACCGGCGATTTCCGCACCTCCGAGCTGTTGCATATTATTGATATGATGGATATGGTTATCTTCTATCAAACTGAACACACAGCCCATGCGTCCTGCAATCCCCGCCTGTTCGCAGTGGTGTATATTGCACCTTCTTACAATATGACCACCGATCTTTTCCTTTGTCCAACCATGCTCCTGACCACGGCATACGGCATCTCTTTCCATCTGGGTCGGGCTCTTCACGTGATGTCTTGTAAAATAGTGATCATTCTCTGGATCATAGTATTTTCCCAGAGAGATGCCGCAGCATTTACTATTGCTGATATCACAGTCTTCTATAATCCATCCTTTCGACCAGTTCGGTCCTATCATCCCATCCTGAAACGCCGCCGGGGGTGCCCATGTTGTAGCAGCTTTTGTCACAGTAAATCCGCTGAGTGTAATATAGTTTATACCGTTTTTCGATGGAAAAAAGCAATTTCGTCTGACATTGATCTCTACATTTTCCCTATTCGGGTTCTTTCCCTGGAAATTTGCGTATATAACTGTCGTGTCACCATCCTGCTCCGTATACCATTTATATATTGAGAATTCCGGCTCCCAAGAAGAATCGTAAACTTCCCCTTTGATGCATTCTTCCAGAGACTCCGCTTCATACATCTGTTTATCATTAAGATACACTGCACCCGCATGTCTTACTGCAGAATCAAAATACCAGTCTCCACCAATGATTTGTGTATAAGGATTGTAGCTGCCGAACAGACTGTTCTGGATTCTCGCAATCCACACATTTCCTTGATATTGTGTCCATGAACTCACCTTTTCTGCCCCGGTAATAACAGCCTGTAACGCTTTTTCACTCCTATAAATAATTGAATGTTCTTCTGTCCCGGAATTTGCCGGATCAATATATTCTCTATATATTCCTGGCGCCACAATTACCTCATCTCCAGCACAAGCTATTTTGGCTGCGTCACTGATATATCTGTACGGTCGTTCTTTGCTTCCATTTCCCTCTTTCTCTGCCCTCACATCAACATATATATTCATACCAGTCTTCTCCTTCTTTTCCATACTAACCATGCACTCAAATAACAAAACGATTCATTTCTTTTATCATCCTGTTATACAGAGCGATTTTTTCTTCGTTAGACCCCCCAATTACTGGTGCCACCTTTCCTTCCCAGAATTCCTTCAGCGTTGCACTTCTCTGAAATAGTTCCTGGGCCCGTACCGCCTCTCTCGATACTACCCCCTCCGGACAGAGTGTGATCAGTCGGTCAAATGCTTTCTTTGATCCTGCGATCACTCCCATAGTCGTATCCTCTCTGATCCCATACGGATTCCACCCCTGTACATCGATCTCAACCTGTCCGGAAATACTCCGGGAAGAAGTTCCTACATAAATGGTATATATATCCGGCTGCACCTGCCAGTCATTTGTCACTTCGTCAAAACTTTCCAGTTCCTTTGAAGTCAGTTCAAAAGTCACTTCTTTTTCCTCACCAGGTGCAACTTCCACCTTCACAAATCCTTTCAGTTCTTTTGGTGGTTTTACAAGTACCGGATCCTTCTCTCCCACATAAAACTGGACAACCTCCTTACCCATCATTTCTCCAGTGTTCTTCACAGTAGCAGAGATCACCACTTTTTCCCCCACCTTATCTTTATCCAAAACAGTTCTGTCCACTCTGACATTTTCAATTTCAAATCTGGTGTAAGACAGGCCATATCCGAAAGGATATCTGGGCTCAATCCCACGGTAGTCATAGTAGCGGTATCCAACAAATATTCCTTCACCATACCAAACTTCATTATTCCGCCCCGGGAAATTTCCACAACTTGGGACATCACGGTATCTTTTCGGGAATGTAACCGGAAGTTTTCCGGAAGGACAGAATTCACCAAGCAGCGCATCCGCCGTCGCGCGTCCCCCTTCCATTCCCGTAATAAACACACAGATCATCGCATCAACATCATCCACAAATTCCGATACATCTACCGGACCGCACACATTCAGAACTACCACTGTTTTCTTTTCCGCCTCTTTCGCCTGCTTAAGTGCGTTCAGAAGCATGCCTCTGTCTTTCTCCGGAATATCCATATCTGTTCTGTCCAGACTTTCCTGTCCCAACACGCCCACTGTAATGACAACCGTCTCCGTAGTTTCCCTGATATCTTCAAACGTCACTTTATCAGCGCCAAGTTTTTCAAGCATTGTATCATACATGCTGGTACTCTCTGATGTTGTCACATTGGCGCTGCCGCCGCCCGATTCTATAAATTGTTTACTTTTTTCCCCAAAGAAACATACACCTTTATCTCTGTCCAGAGGGAGTGTATCATTTTCATTTTTCAGAAGTACAAGCCCTTCTTTTATACTGTTGTATGCTGCTGCCGCCGATCCTTTCCTATCGAGCCTGTCATACTTTCTTCCTTTCACTGCCGGCATATCAAGGACAACATTGAGATATCTTCGAACCGATTCATCGATCAGCTCCTCAGGAAGGATCCCATCTTTTACAGCCTGCACAACAGGTTCGATATTTCTCGGTCCCGGCATGTCTACATCATTACCCGCTAACCATGCCTGTATCTGGTCATAAGCCGCATTCCAGTCACTGACAACAAATCCATCAAATCCCCATTCCTTCTTGAGTATATCTGTCAGAAGTTTCTTATTATGGGCACAAAATTCTCCGTTAATCGCATTATAGGCGCTCATTACTGTCCTGCATCCGCCTTCCTGAACACAGGCTTTAAAACCCGGAAAATAAATTTCATGCAAAGCTCTGACCGGAATATGTTCATTCACTGTGCGGCGGTCAGTCTCCTGATTATTGGCAGCGAAATGTTTTGCATTCGCAATTATTCCCTCATCCTGGACTCCTCTGACAAAAGCCGGCGCAAGCTTTGACACAAGACAAGGATCCTCCGAATATCCTTCAAAAACACGGCCGCCAAGAGGATCTCTATGAATATTGACATTTGGTGTACCAAGAAGCACATCTATTCCAAAATAATGAGACTCTTTTGCAAGCGCCCTACCACATTCATAGATATTTTCCGCATCCCATGTCGCTCCAAGTGCAATCCCCGGTGGGAAACATCCCGGAAGTTCTCTGTTTGGGATATACTCTTCCATCAGTTTCTTCAGTTCTCCAAGTTCCTGTCGCATCACCGGATCTGTTATGTTCTTTTCCTTCTCCGGATCAAGAAGGCAGACACAGTATTCTGGTATCCTGGAAAGAGATTTCTTCAGGAGAGGATCATCCTTATCCTTTACCTTGATCACTCTCTCATATGCATCAAGCACCATCTGAAGAAAGTTGGCACCTGTGCCGCCATCCAGATAATATACAGCGGGAATACCGTATTTTTCCATTGCCGGACCTTTAAAATAGGTTTCCCCGGTGAGTAGTTTCAGTTTTTCTTCAATACTCATTTCTTTAATGATAGCGGGGATCGAATTTCTGTCGGTCAGTTTCATTGTATAATAATCTCCTTTCTGCCGTCTTCGGCGTCTTATTGTGTATAAAATTGCTTCCTAACAGTGACTATATCCTCCATAAAATACTTTGTCAATTTCTCCGGTTTTATGGATTTTTCCATTTTTAGACACAAGTTTCCAGACTCTTTTGTATAATATCTCCTGTCGACCCTGATTTTCCATTTTGAAAGGGCGGTGTATATTTTTTATCGGGACATTAACGGTTTGTTTCATTGTTTTATCAGGAGTGTATAAAAAATAATTAACCAGATTTTCGTCTGATCCGATAATGCCGCACTTCCACCAAAAAAGAGATCCACACGGGATCTCTTCGATAAGCTATGTACATTTTTTATGATATAATTCTCTAAATTTATACATTCTTCATATTCCGTCCGGCTCTCAGCATCCGGAACATCCGCCGCGCTGCCTGCAGGTACAGTTCTTCCGCCCTGCCAAGCGCCTCGTCAAGAGGCATGACTGCATTTACGGTAGTAAGGATGGATTCGATGCCGTAGTCAAAGATATCCTCCGCACCTTTTCCCATACTTCCCACAACTGCCACGGCGGGGATCCCCGCTTTCCTGCAGTGGACGCCCACGCCCTGCATCACCTTGCCGAAGACAGACTGCCAGTCTGTGGAACCTTCCCCTGTGACAACCAGCGACACGCCTTCCAGTTTCCGATCAAATTCCACCAGGTCAAGTACGGTCTCGATTCCTGATTTGAGCGTACCGTTCAGGAAAACCATGAGAGCGGCTCCAAGTCCGCCTGCGGCTCCTGCACCGGGCACCTCGTCCATATTGACTCCGAACTGGTTCTTCAGGATATCGCGGTAGTTGCACATTCCTTTTTCCAGCTCCTCAAGGATCTCCGGCGTACCGCCCTTCTGTTTTCCAAAGGTGTGGGTCGCCCCTTTTTCTCCGCAGAGAGGATTCGTCACATCACACATGACGGTAAACTTACATTCCTTTACACGGGGATCAAGCCCCGATACGTCAATGCTCCGTATTTCCGCCAGATCTGCCCCGCACCCGGAGAGTTCCTGACCGTTTTCATCCAGGAAACGGACTCCCAGCGCCCTCATACAGCCGATGCCGCCGTCGTTTGTTGCGGAACCGCCGATGGCAATCGAAATATCACGGAAACCTTTGCCAAGAGCGTCTGCAATCATCTCCCCGGTTCCGTAGGAAGTTGTCTTTCTCGGATCTCTCTGCTCACTCGGGACAAGGGGCAGCCCTGAGGCTGCCGCCATCTCCATGACAGCTCTTCTGTCATCAAGTTTTCCGTAGTAAGCAGATATTTCTTCCCAGAGAGGACCGTGAACGGAAACTGCTATTTTCTCTCCGTTTACCGCTGAGAGCACTGCATCCGTCGTTCCCTCTCCTCCGTCTGCCACTTCAATACTGCTGTACTCACATCCGGGAAAGATCTCCGACGCCGCCTGTGCAAGAAGCTCAGCGGTCCTCTTTGAAGACAGAGTTCCTTTAAATGAATCGGATGCAAATAAAAATTTCATAGGTCCCTCCTTATCAGTGCAGGAAAAGCGAAAGGATGAAGATCTCCACCATACTTGAAATACCAAGTATCAGGGTTGCAACTGTCTGTGTCTTGTATCCTTTCTCCGGCGTCATGGCTCCGAAGTTTGTCACAACCCAGAAATAGGAATCGTTAGCATGGGATACTGTCATGGCTCCTGCACCAATTGCCATAACGGTAAGCGCTGTTCTGACAGGTGTCGCCAGTCCGAGCACCGGAAGAATCGGCGCCACAATACCTGCTGTCGTCGTAAGTGCCACTGTGGAAGACCCCTGCGCTGTCTTCAGGATCGCCGCCAGAATGAACGGGAAGAAGATGCCGATTGTCTCCAGAAGAGCCGCGTTCTGTGTAATGTAGTTGATCATGTCCGTGGAGGAGATAACTTTTCCAAGAACGCCGCCTGCTGCCGTAACAAAAAGGATCGGTCCTACCGTCTTTAACGTATCGTCTGTCAGCTTGTAGAAATTGCCCAGCTTCTTCGCTCCTGCCAGCTGGATCACGCCGAATACAGTACCGACTGCAAGAGCAATGATCGGTGTGCCGAGGAACTGCAGGATATCACTTGCCAGTCCGGTCCATCCGGCCATGGAAGCGATGGAGCTCAATCCCATCAGGATGATCGGGATAATGATCGGCGCAAGAGCATTGAAGCCGTTTGGAAGTTTTCCGTACTCCGCTACAAGTTCTTCGTATGTTTTCTTTACATCATTGGCATTTGCCTCATCGTCAGATGTCACCTTTTTGCCGATATAGTTTGCATAAAAATATCCGGCAATCAGCGGGAAGATGGAGCAGAGCGCGCCCATTCCCATGACGAGAAGCATATTGTTGCCGATGCCAAGCGTGGAAGCCGCTGCGATCGGTCCCGGTGTCGGCGGGATGAACACATGCGAAATATAAAGTCCGCTGGCAAGAGCTACCGTCATGGCAACCGAGGAGGTTCCCGTGCGGTTTACAAGAGCCTTTCTGATCGGGTTGAGGATAACGAAACCCGAATCACAGAATACCGGGATAGATACAACCCAGCCCATAAGCTCAATGGCAAGTTCCGGATGGTTTTTCCCGACGAGACGGATCACCATATCCGCAAGCTTCAGCGCTGCTCCTGTTTCTTCCAGGATCGTTCCGATCAGCGCGCCGAGGATAATTACGATACCGATGCTCGTAAATGTCCCGGAAAATCCGGCTCCGATTACATTTGCCAACCCCTGTGTGACAGTGCCGTCCTCTGCCGTCTGGTCAACAAGCGGAATGCCCGCCACCAGTCCGAGGATCAGCGAGATTGCCATGATCGCAAGAAATGGATGAATCTTGAATTTTGAAATAGCTACGATCATGACGATAATCGCGATAACGAACGCGATTATAAGTGGAAAACCAGTCATAAATATAACCCCCTTTTCTCTGGTGTTTTCTGGTATGCACCTATTTTAGCAGGGGATTTTTTCGAAATTCAGAACACCGCAGCACAAAACGAGGGGCAAATTTTGTGTCGTCAGCACAAAACATATGTTCGTTCTCTTCACTGTACGCGGAACCGTTTTACGGGGTCATATACAGATAGAGATAGATAAGCAGCCATTTGTCCCGGGGCGATGCCTGGGGATTTACATTGAGCATGTCGCGGACTTTATTATACCGGTAGACGAACGTGTTCTTGTGCATGAAGATCTGTCTCGCCGCCGCGGCAATATTGAAGTCATTGTCAATCAGGCTGCCCACCAGCTCACAGTAATCTTTCTTAAACTCGCTCGACAAACTGCTTCCGAACACATTGAATATCTGCTGCAGTTCCTTCTGGGGGAGCAGCTGCTGTATGTATTTTCCTGCATTGTCATAAAAATATACTGCCGTGTGTTCCGAATGGATATTATCCGCCAGCCAGCGGCAGTGCCGGTAAGCGCAGTAATACTGGGTAAAATTGCTCTGAAAGGTTCCTACAAAGAACCGGCACCCGATATTTTCCTTCCGCATCCACTTCAGCGCGCCGCCCAGATAGTCCGCGAGAATGTATTTATAATCCGAAAAGATATTCTCTTTCGATGTGTCCAGCGTTTTATAGACGAGCACATACTTATCGTCCAGAGTAAAACTGATGTCCTCCCCGCCATGGGAACTGCTACTCTTTATCGTCTCAAGCAGGGCGTCCACATACTTCGGCTGTTCCGGCCGGCAGAGCACCGGAATACGCACAATATCCTCATGGTAATTCAGTTCCCGTGCAAGCCCCCGGATATAGTTCGGGTCAGGATTCGGTTCATGGGTCAGCATCTCCGCAAACCGCTCTTTCCTTGTCTGTCTCCGGATCGACTGAAGCTTCTGGTTTTCATATTTGATCATCGTCTCGATGGCCATCTTGGTGATAAGCGCAACCGGGCGGATCTCATCGGGATTGCCTGTTACGCCGACCACGCCCTCCCGCCTTCCGTCTATGTCTATAACCATATTCATTCCCCGGAGCACCCCCGGATAATCATGATCGCCTTCCACAGTTATGATATCCTTACCGCCGTGAACGATCTGATATGCCGCCTCGTGGAATGTCCCCACCCGCTCCGGATCCCGGCTGGCGATAATGACGCCATCTTCATTCATGATATTTACATTGTAACTGGTATATTCTGTCACTCTCTCAATCAGTTTTTTTGCCAGAGATACGTCAAGCATCTGAATGCGCTCCCTTCCGGAAATTAATTTCTTTCGTTCAACATTTATTATTTTACTTCAATAATCCTTCCGTGAAAAGAGTTTTTTAGGGGGCCGCGCACTGCACAGCCCCCCTGACATCCGGCATATCACCGTATCTCTTTTATTTTTTCAGATGCTTCTTCACCTCATCAGCGACCAGTTTCGTCAGCAGTTCCACGTCCACAGTGCCGGTTCCGCCGGCGTTCATTCCGTTGTCTGCCTTTCCGCCGCTTCCGAACAGATCGATCTTCTTCATGGTCTCCTGCTTTACTGCCTCCACAGCCGCCGGGATCAGATCAATAATTCCCTTGTTCATGGAACTGAAACGCTGGAACTCCGCTTCCACTGCCGCCACGTTAATATCAGTGAAAATATTGACCTTGCTGATTCCTTCCCGGATAGCCTGGCGGAAATCATTATCCGTAAGTCCCGAGCCTCCGTGGAGCACCAGCGGCACACTGACGCTCCGGGCGATCTCCCGGATCCGTCCGAAGTCCAGCTTCGGCGGAAGCTTATATGCGCCATGGGCATTTCCCACCGCGATCGCCAGGGCGTCCACTCCTGTTTTGTCCACGTAGTCCTTTGCCATCTTCGGATCCGTGAAGAAACGGGATGGGTCATCCATCCGGCTGTCTCCCTCTGCCGAGCCCTCATTGTCCCCTACATGTCCCAGCTCGCCTTCGATTGTGGCGCCGTACGCATGGGCAATCTCTGCCATCTCTTTGACTTTCTTTACATTCACATCGTAAGGATCCGTAGAGCAGTCGTACATAATCGAAGAGAATCCCAGTTCCAACGCTTTCAGACAGGTCTCCTTTTTCAGGCCGTGGTCCAGATGGATCACCACAGGGACGCTCGCCTTCTTCGCCATCGGAAGAAGATAATATGAGACTTCTTCCAGCGGACCATAGGGGAACAGTACCTCTGCTGTCCCCATAATCACCGGAGCTCTTCTCGACTCTGCCGCACTGATAATCCCTCTCGCCAGTTCAAGGTTGACCGCGTTAAACAGTCCCACCGCATAATGTCCTTTTCTTGCCGGAATCAATACGTCATTCAAATTTACTAACATGTTTTATGTTCTCCTCTTTTCCCAACCTGCGCTGATCTTTTTCTCCAGTTCTTCGAGGGATTTCAGCCCGCTTAAGGCATCGTAAGCCGCCACACAGCTCGCTCCTTCCGCAGCCGCAAGGTTCATGGCGCGCTCCAGGCTGTACCCTTCCAGCACTGCTGTGAGGAACGCGGCAATACTTGTATCTCCCGCCCCGGTTCCGGAAAGCACTCTTTCCGGAACATAACTTTCTTCAAAGCCTTCCTTCTGCGCCCACTCGCCCACATTCAGTCCGATCCTGCCGCCGACGCCAAGCAGCTGCATCCGGTCTGCTGTCCGGTAATACATTCCCGCAGCGCCGCACTTGATCAGCAGTACCTTTGCCCCGAACGCCATACACTGATCAGCGAGAGGCCGGATATCTCTCTCAATATCCAGGATTTCCGTGACGTCTCCGTCTCCCGCGCGCCGCTTCCAGTCCGCGAAACGCTCTTTATCCAACATGAAACAGAGTTCCTCCGCACTGGGAACAAAGAAATCTACATAAGGAAGAACCTGTTCCAGTATCTTCTCCCAGTTGGCTTTCCCTGCCTCCGAATCTCCGTCAACCGCCGCCATATCCAGAGATGTGGCTATATCATGACGCTTCATGTTCTTCATCAGCCCGACCAGCTCGCTGCCGTCGTTTTCATACATGGATTTCATCAGCGGCGGATACCCGAAATGGAACAGCGCCGCATCTTCCAGTGCCTCCTCCGGGATATCCGAAGCGCGGAATGTATGGTTTGCCCCGGGGTTGTGAAGGAAAATCCGGTCGATCCCCGGTACTGCCAGGACGATGGAGTAGGAGGTTGACTCTTCCTTCGATACGATCATCCCTCCGTCCGCATCGTATTTTCCAAGTATGTTCATCACCATGTTTCCGAAGGCGTCATCGCCGATCTTCCCCATCAGCGTCACGTCCGCCCCCAGGATCTTCATGGCAAGCCCGGTGTTCGCCACCGCGCCGCCTGTATGGATATCCGCCTTTCCCGTCTCGATGAGCCTTCCCGGCACAAAGACCTGTCCGGTCCCGCTCTGGCTCTCCATCTGAAACGTGGGGGTGATATCCAGGCAGATATGTCCCGCCGCAATCACTTTTTTCTTCATCTTACCGCTCAATTTATCACTCAATCTGTCGCTCAATTTCCAATCACTCAATTCCCATCAGAAGATTCATCACATACATCTCCAGAGCTTCAAAATCGCGGTTCTCCACACACTTCTTCTGGAAGTCATAGTCGAATCTGTCCACTTTTTCCTCAAGCGCCTTGAAGATCTTCAGGCTGTTTTCCAGATGCTTGTAGCTGTCCTCATCCTTTGTCGTGCGCATCGCCTTCACATCCAGGCCTACATACTCGCCGTGATCGCCGTACCCGTTTTCCTTGAGCACTTTCACCTGATTGAATGCAGCCCTTAAGTTCTCCACTCCGAAAGATTTATCCTGATCGTAGCGGATACTGTTCTGGTCATTCAGGTGTACGGTCATCAGCTTTCCCATCGCCATGGCAAATCCGATCTCATGAGCCGGGTCAAGTCCTGCAAGGATCGCGTGGGCACTCTCCAGGTTGCCGCCTACACGGGATGGATCAATGGTTGCTGCAGAAACTGCCATAACGTGCCCCATTGTTCCGCAGATACTCCGGTCAATGGGCTCATTGGGCTTCGGCTCAATACATACCCGGATCTTCGGATCATACTCCAGCATCTTGTTGATGGACTCGATCAGCATCTTTGTCGCCCAGACCGGAGATTTTGACTCCGCACAGAGGGTTCCCTCTCTGGCAAGCCACAGTACAATCATGTCGCAGCCCAGTTCGTTGGCGATATCAATGGAGCGGTAAGCCCTCCACATCGCATATTCCCGGTCCTCTGCGGATGTGCTCATAAATCCGCCGTCCTGTGTGTGGGGATCCATCCAGAGACGGGGAGCGACAAACTCAGCCTTCAGATTATATTTGTCCAGTGTCTTCTTCAGCTCGCGGGCTTTTTCTTTGATCTCTTCTTCCGTATAGTCGTTGATGTTCGGAACCGCATCGTCATCGTGGAACTGAACTGCCGAAAATCCGAGTTCTGCGAACTTTTTGAACTTTTCCTCCATGGGAATCTCCGCTCTTGTAGCCGGTCCGTAGGAATCTGCTCCCGCGTGTACATTCCACGGTCCTACAGAAAATTTAAATTTTGTCATTGCTATATCCTCCTTCTGTTTTCCGTCCCGGCGCCCTGGGATTTCTATAATTCTGTTATACCAGAAAGGGGATTTGAAAAAATGACAATCTTGCGGTTTTCTCTATCCCATATTGCGGAATTATATGGTATACTATGAACACCTGAAAGAAACGAGGCAAATATCCATGGAGCAGAAAAAAGAGTTTGAAATCGTCCGTCACACTACTATGAAACATCTGGAAATCTTTCTCGTGGAGATGACTTCCCGCAGCCCCCACGGCCACGATGATCTGGAAATCGGAATTCTCCTGGAGGGCTCTCTTCTGCTGTTTACCGAACAGGAGCAGCACCGCCTCCGCCCCGGTGATATCTATGTGATCACCCGCTACCAGGTTCACTCTTTCCATGGCACAGGAGAGAAGAACCTGATCCTCGCTTTCCAGATAAAGACAGATTTCTACCGGAAAATCAACCATCAGCTCGGTTTTCTGTCACTGCAGAGCAATATTATCCGCAGCGGTTCTCTCCACAACACGCTTCACCGCATTCTCCTGGACTGCGCGGATGTATACTTTTCCGCCCGGCCCTTTAATGACGTGCGGTGTTCTGCCCTGCTTCTTGACGCCATGTACGAGATTCTCTCGGCTGCGCATTTTTCTTTCTCCAACGAGAAGGAATCTGATGCAGCGAAGAAAAATTCCCGCCGTCTTAACCGGATCATGGACTATATCGCAGAACACTATTCGGAACACATCGCACTGGATGATATTGCGGCTCTGGAACATGTGTCAGCCTGCCATATTTCTCATTTTATTAAAAATATGCTGGGGATTTCCTTCCAGGATTACCTGAACCAGGTCCGTTTTGAGCAGGCGCTCCGCCTGGCAGACACTTCCGATCTGAGCATTCTTGACATCTGCCTGGAAACCGGATTTTCAAGCAGCCGTTACCTGAATCAGATGTTTCTGAAAAACCTCGGATGCACGGTAAAAGAATACAAAAAAATGCCGGAAAAACCGCCGTTTATCCTGGCAGCTCTTCCGACAGACAGTGTACAGAAGCGATATTCATTTGAACAGTCTGCATTCCTTTTCCGGAAATACAGATAAAATCAGCTCAGCACCGAAAATTCACCGCTGTCCTTGGACATAATGTTCATCTTCACACTGCAGTCTGCAAGCGGTGCATGATTGACATCCAGCTCATAATCCACCCGGATGTCAATCTTGTCCTCCTCATAACTGATCTCCATATTCCGCGTATTCACGCCGATCAGGAGCTGTCCGTAAGGAGTCCGGTAATAACTCAGGTTTTTCTTGTTCTTTTCAAAAATCATATGGGAGTTGGAAAGCCCTGTTTTCATAATCTCCAGGCTGTCCGTTCCGTTGATCTTGATCCTGTTTTTGATCGTTCCGCTCATTCCTTCGATCACTTCATCAAAAAGAACATAATGTTTGCCGTTCCGGCAGTAATAACTTGCAGGAGTCACGATCTCGATCGCTTCCTCTTCATCCTGCGGTCCCGCCGGCATATCCTCCATCTGCGCTACAACACCGATGTGGGTTCCGGAAATACTGACCAGTACATCTTTCTTCATCTCTAATATTCCTCGATATTTACCACATTTGTCGTCGGGACATCAAAGGGCATCACTGTATTTGCAAACTTTCTGAACTTCTCCGCCATATCGCTGACATAGAATTCATATCTGCTGTGCTGCGCGGTGGTCCCGTCGTTCTCCATGTTCTGTTCCCTGAGAAGCGCCTTGAGATCCATGGCGGTCTCATAGGCAGGATTCACAATCTGAATATCTTTTCCCATATAGTCACGAATTCTGGAGCGCAGGAGAGGATAATGGGTGCAGCCCAGGATCATGGCGTCAATACCGGTGCTGCGCATGGATTCCAGATAAAATTCGATCACTTCCTGTGTCACATGATGTTCTTTAAATCCTTCCTCCACAAGGGGCACAAAGAGGGGGCATGCCTTCTCGATCACTTCGATATCCGGCGCCATGCCGTGAATGATCTTTGTATACATACCGCTCTGGACAGTGGCATCCGTCCCCACGACGCCGACCTTGCGCTTTTTCGTCGCTTCAACCGCCGCTCTGGCACCCGGAATGACCACCCCCATAACAGGGATGTCAAACTCATCCTTGACAGCGTCCAGTGCCAGTGCGCTGGCCGTATTGCAGGCGATCACAATCGCCTTGACTCCTTTTGTCTTAAGGAAACGGATAATCTGCTCCGAAAAGCGGATAATCGTATTCTGCGACTTGCTTCCATAGGGAACGCGGGCCGTATCTCCGAAATATACAATATTCTCCAGCGGAAGCTGTCTTGAGATCTCCCTTGCAACCGTCAGCCCGCCGACTCCCGAATCAAACACTCCGACCGGAGCTGTTTTCCTGCTCTCCAAACTCACGTCTTATACTCTCCTGAATATCTTTCTTACAGCGCCAGTGTCTTGGCAACCTCATATTCATACTGGGATATACTCTTCTTCATCGCCAGCGCTTCTTCGATATCATAGTCTACGAACTTGCCGTCCTTGTAGCCGACAACTCTGTTCGTCTTACCTGCGCAGAGCAGATCTACTGCCATCACACCCATAACAGATGCATAAACACGGTCCTTACATGTCGGGCTTCCGCCGCGCTGCATGTGTCCGAGAATCGTAGCTCTTGTCTCCATGCCCGTCGCCTTTTCGATTCTCTTCGCCATATTAATGGAATCTCCGATTCCCTCTGCGTTAATAATGATATAATTCTTCTTGCCGCGCTTCTTACTTGCCAGAATATCCTTTACGATCTCTTCCTCATTGAAGTCATGCTCCTCCGGCATCAGGATTCTCTCCGCACCGTTTGCGATACCGCACCACAGAGCCAGATATCCGGCGTCACGTCCCATAACCTCGATAATGCTGCAACGCTCATGGGATGTGGATGTGTCGCGCACCTTGTCGATGGCTTCCATCGCTGTATTTACGGCTGTGTCAAAACCGATTGTATAATCTGTACAGGCAATGTCCAGATCGATCGTTCCCGGAATACCGATCGTATTTACACCCAGATTCGCAAGTTTCTGTGCTCCGGCGAAAGAACCGTCTCCACCGATAACCACAAGACCGTCAATGCCATATTTCTTGCAGATTGCCGCAGCCTTCTGCTGTCCTTCCTCTGTGCGCATGGATTTGCAACGCGCAGTCTGGAGAATGGTACCGCCCCTCTGAATCGTATCGGACACGTCACGCGCCGACAGATCGATAATCTCCTCTTTGAGGAGTCCGTGATATCCTCTGCGGATTCCGCGAACCTTCAGTCCTTTTGAGAGGGCTCTTCTCACAACTGCACGGATCGCCGCATTCATTCCCGGAGCATCGCCGCCGCTGGTAAGGACACCGATTGTACGGATGCTGTCTTCAATTTCATCCAAAAATTTTTCCTTATCTGTCTCTGCCATGTTCTTCTCCACCTTTCCAAAAAAGTCATCTTACTTCCAAACCCTGAAATTGCTTATTTTTTAACAATTTCGAGAATATTCTACCTTATTTAGAATTTGTTTTCAATAGCTTTTTCAACCACTTTTACGCGGCTTTCCCCGTAATGATTCATCAATCTGCTTAAAATCTGCGGGTTAATCCGGATATTCCGGTTCCTCGGCAGACGCTTGACCGCCCGCTCCTTTGCACAGTAGATCACCACTTCATCGTCCCCCTCGGAATCCGCCAGATATCCGTATACGATCTGTTCCTCATCCATGTAGGAGGCTTTGTCCGGGAACTGAATCCACAGTTCTCTCTTTGTCTGCTCAAAAGGAATCACTTTCTCACAGATCAGCTTGCTCGCCTTCTCGTCCTCCTCAGACACCCTTCCCCGGATAAACACCTTGCTGTCAATCTCCAGATTATCCCGGTTCTTCTCATAATCTCGGGGGAAAACCACGACTTCCACGGTTCCCAGCAGATCCTCCAGGGTGACAAACGCCATCATCTGATTGGTTCTGGTATGCTTCACCGTCTTGTCCGTGATCATCCCGCCGATCACCTCTTTCGCGCCGTCCCGCACCTTTGTGCGTCCGGTCTCCTCATCCGGCTGGAAATCTGCTGTCGTTGCAGTGATGCTCTTTTTCCACTTTTCCTCGTATTCTTCAAGAGGATGACCGCTGATGTAGATGCCCAGCACCTCTTTTTCAAATGCAAGGAGATTTTCCTTTGAATACTCCCCTACATCCGGAAGACGGATCTGGAAATCCGCTTTCTGTTCGTCAGTCGCCATATCAAAAAGGCTCATCTGCCCCGCCATGGAGTACTTCTTCTCCTGGTTTACATGTTCCACGATCTGCACGTAGATGCTCATAAACTGCTTTCTCGTGCCCCCCAGTGTATCGAGGGCGCCCGCCTTGATAAAATTCTCGATGGCACGCTTATTGAGGGCGTCTTTCGAGGACATTCTTGTGATGAAATCCTCCAGATTCTTAAAGGGTCCGAAAGCCTCCCTTTCTTCCACAATCGCCTGAATCACCGGCTTGCCGATACTCTTAATGGCAGCCAGACCGTAACGGATGTTTCCGTTGTCCACGGAAAACTGCGCTTCCCCTTTGTTGATATCCGGCGGCAGGATCTTAATATTCATCTGACGGCAGGCATAGATATATTCTGCCACCTTTGAGGGATTTTCAATCACGGAAGTCATGAGAGCCGCCATGAATTCCACCGGATAGTAATATTTCAGCCACGCGGTCTGATACGCCACAACGGCATAAGCCGCCGCGTGGGACTTGTTGAAAGCATATTTCGCGAAATCGATCATCTCATCGTAGATCTTGTTGGCAGTCTTCTCATCGATACCGTTCTTTATACAGCCCGGCACATTGTTTTCCTCGTCCCCGTAGACAAAGATCTGCCGTTCCCTCTGCATCACATCCCCTTTTTTCTTGGACATGGCACGCCGCAGGAGGTCACTCCGCCCGAGGGTGTATCCCGCCAGATCACGCACGATCTGCATAACCTGCTCCTGATATACAATACACCCGTAGGTGGGCTCCAGGATCGGCTGGAGCTGGGGACAGTCGTAGGTAATGGAGGACCGGTCGTTCTTTCCCTTGATATACTGCGGGATGAAATCCATCGGTCCCGGGCGGTACAGTGAGATACCGGCGATGATATCTTCCAGGCTGTGGGGCTTCAGTTCCTTCATGAATCCTTTCATCCCCGCACTCTCCAGCTGAAAGATTCCGTCCGTCTTTCCCGTGCCGATATAATCCATCACCTTCTGGTCATCGTAGTCGATCTTTTCCATATTCAGATCCGGATCTTTTTTTCTCGCCATCTCCACTGCGTTCTGGATCACAGTCAGAGTTCTTAAGCCCAGGAAATCCATTTTCAGAAGCCCCAGTTCTTCCAGTGTGGTCATGGTGAACTGAGTGACGATCGTGCCGTCTGCCGCCCGGGAGAGCGGCACATACTCATCCACAGACTTCTGGCTGATCACCACGCCCGCCGCATGCATGGAACTGTGGCGCGGAAGCCCCTCCAGGCGCTTTGCCATATCAATGAGAGTCTTCACCTGCTCGTCATTTTCATAGGTTCTCCTCAGTTCCGGATTCTCCTGGAGCGCCTTGTCTATGGTGATGTTGAGTTCCTGGGGAATCATCTTGGCAATGGAATCCACAAACGCATAGGGCAGATCCATAACACGTCCCACATCACGGATTACACCCCGGGCTGCCAGGGTACCGAATGTGACGATCTGCACCACCCGGTCTTTTCCGTATTTGCGCACCACATAATCGATCACTTCCTGCCGTCTCTCAAAGCAGAAATCCACGTCGATATCGGGCATGGACACACGCTCCGGATTCAGGAAACGCTCAAAGAGAAGCTGATAACGGATGGGATCGATGGTGGTAATCCCCAGGCAGTAGGAGACGATACTCCCGGCTGCGGACCCGCGCCCCGGTCCCACGGCGATCCCGTGATCCTTGGCATATTTGATAAAGTCCCACACAATCAGAAAGTAGTCCACATACCCCATATTCCGGATGGTGCCGAGTTCGTAGTCCAGGCGTTCCCTCAACTCATCCGAGGGATTCCCGTATCTCTTTTCCAGTCCTTCATAGCAGAGTTTCTGCAGATATTCCCAGGAGGTATAACCTTCGGGCACATCATATTTCGGCAGCTTTGTGACTCCGAATTCGATCTCAACGTGACAGCGGTCGGCAATCTTCTGGGTATTTTCCAGTGCCTGAAGGGCGTAGGGGAACAACTGCGCCATCTCTTCGGGAGACTTTACAAAGTACTGTCCCCCTTCATAGCGCATGCGGTTCTCGTCCGAGAGCTTCTTGCCGGTCTGGATACACAGAAGGATATCATGAGGTTTCGCGTCCTCCGCGTAGGTATAGTGGACATCGTTCGTCGCCACAAGCCCGATCCCTGTCTCTTCCGACATCTTCAGAAGCTGCTGGTTGACAAGCATCTGATCCGGTATCCCGTGATTCTGCAGTTCCAGGAAGAAATTTCCCTCCCCGAAGATGTCCCGGTACTCAAGAGCTGCCTTCTTTGCTTCCTCATAGAGCCCTTTCTGAATATAGCGCGGGATCTCCCCTGCCAGGCAGGCGCTTAACGCGATAATCCCGCTGTGGTACTGCCGCAGAAGTTCTTTGTCCACCCTGGGTTTATAATAGTAACCTTCCACGAACCCTTTGGAAACGATCTTCGTCAGATTGGCGTACCCCTCATTGTTCTCCGCAAGCAGAACCAGGTGATAATAGCGGTCGTCTCCGCCCGTCACCTCTCTGTCAAACCGGGAGTTCGGCGCCACATAGACCTCGCATCCCAGAATCGGGTTGATCCCCTGTTTTCTCGCCTCCCGGTAAAAATCAATGACACCGTACATCACCCCGTGATCCGTGATGGCAGCACTGTTCATCCCCAGTTCTTTCACCCGGGACACATACTCCTTAATCTTGTTGGAACCGTCCAGCAGACTGTACTCTGTATGGACATGCAAATGTACAAAACTCATTTTCCACCTCTGTCAGCCAGCAGACGGCACGCACTGCAAGCCTTCCGCTGCCATGAATAAAAACTTCCGGCAGCCAGTACCGGAAGTCGATCTCCATATCATCAAAAAACTGATTTTCCCTGCGCGGAACTATTTTGTTCCGCCATTGATAAAGCGGCTCAGCCGGTCCGCATCTTCCTGCTCCTCCGCAATCAGCTCAAGCTCGGGTATCTCTCCGTTTGAGAAAATATTTGCCATGGAAACATACTGGGAGAGCTTTGATTTCAGATTCAGTCTGTCTCCTTCACCGGTAATAAGCTCCACCCTGCCCCTGCACTGGTCAACCACTTTGAAAAAGCCTTCTATATCTGTTATATTATGAACTTTCATCGTTCATTCTCCCTTCTGTCTTCTTCTCATTATAACCGATTTCATCTGGTTTTCAAGATTTTCCCCTGATTTTCGTCGATCCGGATCTTCCCCTGTTTCAGAAGCCGTCCCACCGCTCTCTTAAAAGCCGCCTTGCTCAGGCCGAATTCCGCCCGGATCTGTTCCGGGTCCGCCTTGTCCGTAAACGGGAGTTCCCCTCCCCGCTTTTCAATCTGCTCCATGATCTGCCGGGCATCCTCATCCATCTGCTCCGGGATCCTGCCGCGGACACTTAAATCCAGTTTCCCGTCTGATTTCACCGCAGCCACTCTCGCCTCAACTTCATCGCCGATCCGGATTCTCCCGTACATCTCCCGGCGCGGAATCAATGCGGAGAAGCAGTTGTCAACCGCCACGAAAGCGCCGAATTCCCGGCTGATCTCATATACGGTTCCCTTCACCGTGTCATTCTTCTGATAAGGGGAATCCGTCCTCAGAAGAGGATAGACCTTCATCGTCGCGCAGAGCCTTCCGCTCTTGTCAATATAAAGGCTCACAAGGCATCTGTCGCCCTTTTCCACCTTCACCGTCTGCTCACGGAAGGGGAGCAGCAGATCCTTCTCAAGCCCCCAGTCCAGAAACGCGCCCACGCGCCCCACATCGACGACATCCAGAACCGCCATTTTCCCGAGGGTCAGCTTCGGCTCCTTCGTCGTCGCGATCATACGGTCCGAGGAGTCTTTATACAGAAAAACCTCCACCGGATCCCCTTTCTCGATTCCTTCCGGAACCTGTTTCTTCGGAAGAAGCACGCGCTCTTCATCACTTCCCAGATATACGCCGAAATCGACGATCTTCACAACAGTAAGTACCTGTTTTTCTCCTAATCTCATACTTTTCTCCTATTCCCGGTCCTTTGTGCCACTGCCCGTCCGGACCATCTTTCCTATACATTAATCTAATAGATTGCCGCAGAAATGTAAAGAGTTAATTCCTCCCCATCTCTTTTTCCCGTATAATTAAACGCAAAACAAAAAATGAAATGGAGGGTTACAAATGAAAAATCTAACTGAACTAACAGCCACTTATCTGACCTACTGCCAGTACCGCAAAGAGCTGGATCCGAAAACCCTCAAGGCGTACCGGATCGATCTCGGCCAGTTTGCAGAATTCATGGAAGCTTACGGCGATCCATTTGCAAGGGATTCCCTCAATGATTACGTCACCTCGCTTCACCGGCAATTCAGGCCAAGAACGACAAAGCGGAAAATCGCAAGCATCAAGGCGTTCTGCCACTATCTGGAATTTGAAGACATCCTGAACCAGAATCCCTTCTCCAGGATCGATCTGCAGTTCCGGGAACCGCAGAAACTGCCGCGGATCATTCCGCGCCACACAATTCAGACATTTCTCTCGACTCTCTATGAAAGGCAGCGTGAACCTATGACTGTACTGCAGGAAAAGACCCTGTGCAGGGATATTGCGGTCACGGAGCTTCTGTTCGCCACCGGTTCCCGGATCTCAGAACTCTGCACCCTCACCCCGGAACAGGTGGACATGCAAAATCACTCGCTGCTCTTCCACGGGAAAGGGGCCAAGGAGAGGATTCTCCAGATTGAAAATCCGGAAGTCATACTCGCCCTCTCCAACTATATTCACGCTTTTTCCTCGGAGATCCGGGAAGGCAGATGGTTCTTCGTAAACCGTTTCGGCAGACGCCTCACCGAACAGTCTGTCCGGCTGATGCTGCGCAAATATGCTTCTCTCGCCTCCATCAGCCTGCACATCACCCCACATATGTTCCGCCACTCATTCGCCACATTTCTCCTCGAGGAGGACGTGGATATCCGCTATATCCAGAAAATGCTCGGTCACAGCTCCATCACCACAACAGAGATTTACACCCACGTTGCCATGAGCAAACAGAAAGATATCCTCAAGACAAAGCACCCCAGAAACAGCCTCCATTTCTCCCTTGACAAAGACTGCAACTCACAACTATAATAGTCACCGGCGCATAAAGTTTGAATTCAAACTGTTATAATTCTAATTCTCGGCAGTGCATCCCTGCTATGTACTGCCGGTTTTATGTGCTGAATATCAGATAATTTCGGGAGGGATATCCGGATGAAGCCAACATTCCACTATATTCTCATGTCAAACCACCTGCTCCTTCAGAAACTGCTGCTCGGGAGGCTGAAAAGCACGGGTCTTACCGCAGGGCAGCCGAAAGTCCTGGACTATCTTATGGAGCACGACGGAGCCAGCCAGAAAGAGATCGCCGGGGGATGCCATATCGAAGCCGGGTCGCTTACCTCTGTTCTGAACCGTATGGAAGAGAAAGGTCTGGTCCGCCGGACCGTCCTCAACGGAAACCGCCGGACGTTCCATATCTTTCTCACGGAAAAGGGCAGAGAATACACGCTTGTCACAGCCGAGGCATTTACTGCGCTGGAAGACGAAGCTTTCCGCGGTATTTCCGAATCAGACCGGGAAAAATTCATGGAAGTCTTTTCCCGAATTAATCAGAATTTAACATCGAGGGAGGAATCATATTGGAAAAACTGAAACGCTACATCATATTTCTGATCGGACTTTTTATCAATTCACTGGGAGTCAGCCTGATTACAAAAGCTGACCTGGGAACTTCTCCCATCTCGGCCATTCCCTATGTGCTCAGCCTGAACTTTCCCCTGACCCTGGGGCAGTTCACTATCATCTTCAGTATTCTTCTGATCCTGATCCAGCTCTGCATTCTGAGAAAAAATTTTAAACCGGAACATTTTCTGCAGATTCCCATCTCCATCCTGTTCGGTTATTTTATTGACCTGACCATGATCCTTCTGGGATTCGTCAATCCGCAGACATATCCCGTAAAAGTCATCAGCCTTCTGATCGGATGTGTGATTCTCGGATTCGGCGTCTATACGGAAGTGCTTGCCAACGTGGCAATGCTTCCGGGAGAATCTTTTGTGCGCGCGGTCTCTTCCACATGGAAAACAGAATTCGGCATCACAAAGATTTCCTTCGACGTGTCACTGACCGTCATCGCCGGTGTTCTGTCCTTTCTTTTCTCTGGCCGGCTCCACGGCGTCCGCGAAGGGACCATAATCGCTGCGCTTCTGGTCGGATTTCTCGCCAGACTGTTCGGCAGGGCGTTCCATTTTCTTGAGCCTGCGCTGTTCGGAGCAGAAGGCAGGACCCGGAAAAGTGCGCAGAGCACCGCAGAACAGCCGTGTCCGTCAGATGCACAGGATTCATCCGATTCCGGGGAAACGGCAGCTGCTGCAGCCGCCCGGGGACAACTTACCGGGAATCCGCAGGATTCCCCGGACATTTCAGAGGGAAACAGGCAAAACGGCAAAGCTCCTGTGGAATACCGTATCCGCCGTATCATGGTCACAGAAGAGCTCAGCGAACAGGCTGCTCGCCAGAAGATTCAGCAGATGGACCGCCGGCGGGCGGATAATTACCACTATTATACTCATCAGATGTGGGGACACTCAAAGAACTATGACCTGACAGTCAGCACAGAACTGGGACAGGAAACCGTTGCAGAGATCATACAGAGAGCACTCCTGTCTTTCTGACCGCAAATATTGATGACCGTAAATATTTCTGTTTCCGAATATAAATATTTCTGACACAGGATAACCTCCCACAAGTAAGAACATATCGACATGAACACCGGGGATCCGGCAGCAGGTGCTGCGAACAGCGCATGCAAGCGAAGCGCAGCCCTAAGCAGTGAGCAATACCTGCTGCCGGATCCCCGGCCTATCCCATAGTCAAGTTCTTCCTTACGGGAGGTTATGTTGTGTCAAAAACTATTTATTCAAAGCTTCTTTTTCTTCTTTCGTGCGAAGCAGCCCGAACTGAATCGTAATGCAGGTAGCAATCAGCAGAGCGAATGTGTAGAACATATACCGCAGAACAGAAAGCGGTGAAACACCGGCATATTCCGTTACAATCAGCATTCCTCCGTCATGGGGCATCAGCGTGATAAATGCACATGCGAAGATATCTACCAGGCTGGCAAGACGTTTGGGTGCAATGGTATATTTCTTTCCGATCTCGCGGGCAATCGGGCATGTAATGATAATCGCGATTGTATTGTTGATCATCGCAGCGGACAGGACACCTGACAGAAGGCCGATTCCGTACTCCGCGCTGCGGCGTGTATGAATCTTTGCCGTAATCTTGCCGACCAGCCACTCAACGCCGCCGTAGTGACGGATCAGTCCGATGATACCGGAAATCAGAATTGCAACAATACTGATACTGAACATATCGCTCATACCGGTTCCGATTCCTTCCGTCCACTCGAAAAACGTCACTGTTCCCTGGGCAATTCCGATCACACCGGATGCCAGAATTCCGATAAACAGAACCAGTGCCACATTCACTCCGATCAGCGCGATAACAAGGACGATCACATACGGAAGGACCTGGATAATGTCGAAGGAGCCCACTTCAATCTCGCCGCTTCCGCCGCCCCCGAGTACAGCATAAAGAACCAGTGTCACGATCGCCGCCGGAAATGCGATAAAGAAGTTCATCTTAAATTTGTCTTTCATGTCGGACCCGCAGCCCTGTGCCGCTGATATCGTGGTATCAGAGATCATGGAGAGGTTGTCTCCGAAATAGGAGCCGCCGATTACCGCTGCACAGACCATAGCCGCGTTAAGCCCTGCTCCCTCTGCCACGCCGATGGCTACCGGCGCCATCGCCGCGATGGTTCCCATAGATGTACCGATTGCAGTCGAGATCAGACAGCACATCAGAAAGATTCCCGGGATCAGGAACTGTACCGGGATGTAACTCAGGCAGAGATTGATCACGGAATCTCTTCCTCCCATAGCCGAAGCCGCCCCCTGAAATCCGCCTGCCATCAGGTAGATCAGAACGATCATCATGACCCCTGAATTTCCCATGTTCTCTGTCAGGACATTCAGCTTTTCATCAATCTTTAGCTTTGGCGCCAGAAGAAGCGCAACCGCCACGCCTGCCAGCAGCGCCACATGTCTCGGCATCTTGTTAAACGGATCTTCTGCCCCCATGATCGTAAATGCGAGGCCGCATCCGACATAGAGAGCCAGAAATACGAGCAGGGGCAGAAAGGCCAGGGCGCCGTACTTTACTGTTTCGTTTCCATTGAGTGTTTCCTTGTTGTCTGTTTCTGTTTTCTTCATTCTTTCACTCCTCTTTCACGTAACATAATTGTGCCGTTATGAAAAAATCCTCCGCCTCACAGCGAAGGACTCCTTTATCCGGCATATTTCTGCATTGTGCCGCCTCTTCGGCAGTCACTTTACATATGTGTATTTTAGCAAGCAGAACACAGAAAGTCAATGTCCGTTTTTCCTCTCAATGCCTGCCGACAGTCTGCCCGGGCTTCTGCAGCCATTTTCCCACTGTAACCACATCCGTGCTGACAGCTTTCGCAATCTGCTCCAACGGCATTCCAAGCTCCGCAAGATTACGTGCCGCAGAACGGTTCGCCTGCTCTCTTCCCCGCTGTCTGCCCCGTCTTTCACCGCTGCATTCACATAGATCACATAAGCGCCGTAAAGCCTGGTTCTCCGCGCCTCATCCTCGTTCTTCTTTTTCATACCATTCCTGCTGCGATGAACACGCTCATATATTTGTAATATATAGCCAATTCTGTGTCCCTGACGCCTAAATCCCCCTAACGGCAATGCCGTTCTCTTTAGGAACATTATAGTGCCTTACTGCCGGACTGTAAAGTATTTTTCTATGAAAACCCGATCACTTCTCCGGTGTCCAGGACTGCACTCACCTCAAGATCCCGTCCTGCAATATCCTTATTTTCCGCCCCGCCTCAAAGGGCAGCGCCGGAATCATCTCCTCATTATACAGATTCACCTCATAGTATCCCGTCTGTGCGAACTTCACCTTCGGATTTTTCAACGGGCTGTTCAGCATGATCTTCAGAATATTGCCCGTATCTCCCCGTACAGCATCCCCTTCCGCAGGCGCTGCCGTATACTCATCTTCCGAAAGCTCCCGGTCTCCGTCGTACACCCGGAGCGCGTTGATCCGGTTTCCTTTCACACAAAATTCTTTTACATGGGAGAACGAAAGCTCTATTTCCTGTCCTTTCATCACCGCTCCGGTACACCTGGGCGCGTCTGCGGCAATATCTGCCCCGTAGACATGTTTCAGAGCAAGCAAAGCGAGACGGTATCCCACGGGGCGCTTATGCTTCGGATGAATATCATAGCGCATTCCCGCGTCTCCGTTGGACGCAAGCCAGACTTTCGGCATCCTGTCCGCCACATTCTGCTGTGCCTGCCGGATCTCAGGATAGCGCTCTCCGGATTCCTCATACCAGATTTCAAAAGGTGCAAGCTGTACCATGAGAAATGGCAGTTCTTCTCCCCACTTCTCACGCCAGAGTCCGATCAGCTCGGTCAGCATGTCCTCGTACAGCTCCGCTTTCTGAGCATCCGATTCGCCCTGATAGTAAATCACACCTCGAACCGCATACGGAATGATCTTTTCCAGCATCGTGTGATACAGTCCCGCAGGACGCCATGGGTGGCACAGTCCGATAATCACCGGATTCCCCTGTTCCTCCGACTGTGCGTTTTCCTCTTTGATCTCACGCATCCGGGCTTCCTGTTCCTCCCGGGTAAGCCCCGGGTAGAGCACCCTGCAGTCAAACTCCGACCGGAACGGATCTGTGGGAGCATTCAGCGGATTCTTCCGGTACTCTTCCGCCTCTTCTTCCGGATCGCGCAGCCGAAGTCCTGCCTCATAGTCTGCAAGCCACGCCTCTCCGCCGGATTCCCGGATCTTTTCCTCTGTCATCCAGCACATCGCCCGGGTGCCGCCCCAGGTGCAGTCCACGATGCCAATGGGAACATCCCTGAACACTGCTTTCTCCTGATCTGAAAACCGATCTGAAAACTTCTCCGCAAGCTGCCGTGCAAAATAGTAGGGGACCGCAGGCAGAAAGTCCAGATTCTCTGCCGTGCATTTCCGCCAGAAGCCATAGCTGCTGTAATCATACTGCTCCTCTTCTCCCTCCCAGGAAATCTTCGGGCAGGAGAAAAAGCGGATCCGCTGCAGCTCCCCACATTGTCTTAAAAGTTCTCTCTCCTGCTCCCGCTCCGCGTCAAATCCCATCAGATACTCCATGTTCGACTGTCCGCCTGCAAGCCAGACTTCACCCACAGCCACATCATGGTATTCCAGAGTATCCTCTCCGTCGGTAACTGTCATGGTCATACCGGAAGCAGGGCTCAGGCCGTCTAATCTGACATTCCATTTCCCGTCCGGTCCGACTGTTGTGCTCTTCTCCTCTGTCCGGCCATTCCTTTTCTCCTTTTTCTGCGGATTTTCTCCGCCCCGGATCCGTACCTGCACAGTTCTCCCCGGCACTCCTGTTCCCCAGACCGGAACCGGCTTTGCCATCTGCAGTACCATTCCATCCCCAAATATTTCCGCTGTTTGCAGCATCGGCTTAACTCCTCCTGTACAAAATTCTGCAGCCTCCATCCTGACAGGACGAGGCTGCAGAAAATATTTTTTACTCAAAAAAACTTTATTCAGAAAGTATTATTTCTTCAAAGTAAAAGTGACCATATCGAACGCTCCGGTTCCTTCATACCGGAAGTAAAGCGGATGTACTCCCGCCGGGATCCGGAATGAACCCGTCTGTTCCGTCCATCCGTCCGGCCCGCCGGCACTCTCTTTCTGCTCCGAGTCAATGTTCACCGGGATGCTTCCGCACACGTCCGCTCCCTCCTTATCCGGAACAGTCTGAACATAAAGTGTTCCCTGTGCATTTCCCCGCACCTGAACTTTTATCTGATATTCCAAATCACCTGTCCCGTTCTCTTCTCCGAACCGGAAATATTTATACCCGATCACCGTACCGTCCTGGATATTGCAGATATACTGGAGCGGCAGCTCTGACTCTCGTTTTGCCTCCTCTGACTCCGGCTCAATATCTTTGCCGTCCTGATTCAGGAACGGATAGTCCATCTTCATGGCAAGAGGATGGGAAAAGCTCACACCTTTTGCACCGGTCAGGTGGCAGCAGATCCGCGCCGGATAAGTGCCTTCATCCACAAGCGGTCCTTTATTCAGTCCGCAGGAAGTCACCTCCACCTGGGCGATCCTGCCGTTTTCATCGAAAAAGACCTTCTCCGCGCAGCCCTGACGGCTGAAGCTGGTCCGTGCAGTCTGACGGTGATAGAAAATGTACCACTGACCGTCTGCGCACTCAATTCCCCCGTGAGTATTACCGAGGGCGTTGACCGCCTCTTCCCTGGTTCTTCCGTTCAGTCCGATATCCCCGATATCTACAAGAGTTCCGCCGTATGTATAATCTCTGTCCGGACGGTCGCTGACTGCGTAGCAGAGTTCGGAACTGTTGACGGAAGAGTAAACGAAATAATATTTCCCGTGGATCTTCCGGATAGAACTTGCCTCAAAGAACTCGTGTCCTTCGAACCCGGTTCCTGCGCTCTCCATAATACTCGGCATCAGATGCCTCGGTTCTTCCTTCAGCGTCAGCATATCCGTCTCAAGACGCATGACCTGGGAGCCCTTTGTCCCGTCATCCATCTCCGGTCTTATTGGCGCGTTCCCGGAATAGAGATAGATTTCTCCGTCGTCATCCACAAACACACCCGGATCAAACTGGATCAGGTCTCCTTCCCGGTCTCCCAGTACCGTTCCATCCGCATGTCTTACCATTCCGTAATACTCATATTTCCCGGCAGGCGTATCGCAGACCGCCACACGGATCTCCGGAAGGAAATCCATACAGTAGAAAAGATAATATCTGCCGTCCGGTCCGCACACCACATCCGGCGCCCACATGGCATGGACTCCTCTTGGATTCAGATCTTCCTCTTTTTCCGGCGTAATGCCGAACATAAGCTGCTGCTCCGGCGCATCCTCCGGGATGTTCTGGTTCACCGGATCCTGATCTTTCCGGAAGATCACTCCTTCATATTTCCAGTCTGTCAGATCTTTCACATCCGCTGAATAGCACACGTAGTCATTCAGGCAGAAACCTGCACTGCCAAAGCGGTCGTGGCTCCCATAGAGATAGATCCGGTCCCCGAACACATGGGGTTCCCCGTCCGGAATGTATTCATAGGACGGAAGATATGGGTTAAATACCTGTTTCTTCATTTTCTGCTGCCTCCATTCTGCAAGAACAAGTCCGCCGTATTTTCCGGCGTCTTTAGAACTTATTTTTCTCTCTCCAGTATATCATCCGTGCAGAAATTTTCCACCCTGCATTTTTTCGTTTTTATACGGATTTTTTTACTTCCTGATGGAATCCCCTTATGTGATCTCATCATCGATGGTATTTCTGCCAGCATGCATTTCCGTCAGCATGTATACCCGCCGTCAACCACAAAATCCTGTCCTGTCACAAAGGAGGAGGCATCCGACGCCAGATAGAGGACGCATTGGGCGATATCTTCCGGCTGTCCGATTCTTCCCACCGGGGTATTCTTCTTCTGGGATTCCGCGAAAGCTTCCTTCTCCACCGCTTTCTGGGTCATCTCTGTCTGAATCAGCCCCGGATAAACCGAATTAATCCGCACATGTTCCGGCCCCAGCTTTCTCGCCAGCACACGGGTCATGCTGCGCACCGCTCCTTTCGCGGCGGTATATGCCACATGGCCGGTTCCTTTCAGAGCGGCAATGGAACAGATATTGACAATTGAACCGCCAGTCTCCTGAGGGCATCCGGGATAGAAATATTTGATCAGCCATACAATGCTGTCCAGATCAACCGCCATGGTATTTCTGTAGAGCTCTGTGTCAAACTCGCCTTCCAGGCTGTATGCCGTGCCGGAAGTTCCCGCATTGTTCACAAGAATCGCCGGAGCACCGAGCACATCCGTGCAGTGCCGGATCAGTTCCCGGCATGACTCCTCCGAGGAAATATCACAGGCAAAGATCTCGCAGATTCCGCCTGCCGCCCGGATCTCGTCCTGCACGGCCTCCAGCTTTTCCTTTCTTCTCCCGGTAATCATCACCTTTGCCCCCATTTTAGCCAAAAGCTCCGCACATGCTTTTCCGATCCCGGTTCCCCCGCCTGTCACGATCGCCGCTCTTCCGCTTAAATCATACTCTTTTAATTCCATCATTCTCCGCCCTTTCTTTTTACACTTGCCTGTCAGTCTTTTTTCCGCATGTAGCTTCCTTCCTGCAGCTCCACCATCATACCGTCCGGTCCTCTGAAATACGCGAACTTGAAGTCCGGAAGAGTCTTGCTCGCAATCACCGGAGTCATCATCTCGTATCCCAGTTCTTCCACTTTCTTTACGACCTCCTCGATCCCCGTAACACGGAGCATAAAGTGGGATGAGCCGATGTCCGTGTGCTCCAGCGGCTTGCATGGATGTGCCGGCGGATTCACATACTGGTGGATCTCCAGGTCCACACCGTCATCCCCGCGGAGCATCAGCACGTTCATCGTCTGGTTCTCCACGCCGTGGCAGAGTTCCTTAGCGCTCTGGATCTGGTTTCTCGCATCAAACACCACATTCAGCCCGAGACCGTCCCGGAACAGCCTGAGACATTCCTCCACATCGGACACAAGAATTCCCGCCTGAAAAATTCCATGTACTTTAAAGTTTCCCATTTTATACACCTCTTGCCTTTCTTAAAAAATCATTTTCATCCGCGGATCTTTTTTATTTCCGATAAAAATCATACCGCGGGCCGAAAGCGCTGATAAGGTTCAGATTTGTCGTCAGGGATATAAATTAGCGATATTTCAGAAATACTTTTTTGTGAGCAGAGAAAGCAGAAAAGCAAAAAATCTTGATTTCGTGTATAATATTCTGTTATAAAATCTTTGATTTCGTGTATAATTTTAATTGTAAAATTCTCGATTTCGTGATAAATTACAGATATCCAATGACGGTTTCAGCAAATACGGAGGTGGAACTTGTGAAGCGAAAGATTTATGATGCAATGAAAAAATGGAAACAAAACAGCTGCGGGAAAACTGCTCTGCTGATCGATGGAGCCCGGCGTGTCGGAAAGAGCTATATTGCAGAAGCGTTTGCCAAAAATGAATACAAATCATACATTATGATCGATTTTAACCGGGCAGACAATGATGTAAAAGAACTGTTTGAACATTATCTGAATGATCTGGACACCCTTTTTATGTATTTAGCCGGCTACTATAATGTAAAATTATATGAACATGAATCTTTGATTATTTTTGATGAAGTTCAGTTGTATCCCCGCGCCCGTGCCGCCATTAAATATCTTGTAGCCGATGGCAGATATGATTATATCGAAACCGGTTCACTGATGTCCATACGGAAAAATGTACAGGATATTTTAATTCCATCCGAAGAACGCCACATTAAAATGTATCCTCTGGATTTTGAAGAATTTCTCTGGGCGCTGGGAAATGACATGCTCATGGATATTATTCGCAAAAATTATGAGAGTGCCCGTCCTATGGGGCAGGTTCTGCACAGAAAAGCAATGGACTATTTCCGTCAGTATATGATTATCGGCGGGATGCCGCAGGCTGTACAGGAATATACCGAGTCCCATGATTTTGACAGAGTAGATCAGATAAAAAGGGATATTCTGACACTCTACCGGACAGATATTATTAAGCATGCCCAGGGCTATGAAATGAAAGTAGAAAGCATCTTTGATGCAATCCCTTCCCAACTTCAGAAACATGAAAAGAAATTCCGTCTGTCATCCCTGAAAAAGGATGCCCGTTTCCGGGATTATGAAGATGCCCTGTTCTGGCTTGATGACGCGATGATCATCAATATCTGCTATAATTCTACTGCTCCCGATATCGGGCTGAAGCTGAATATGGACCGTATGACACTGAAATGTTACATGGCTGACACCGGTCTTCTGATCAGCCATGCATTTGATGAAAATGGAATCGTCAGCAGTGAGCTTTATAAAAAGCTGTTATTTGATAAACTGGAAGTAAATAAGGGGATGATTGTGGAAAATATTGTAGCGCAGATGCTGACTGCATGCGGCCACAAATTATATTTTTATTCAAATTCTTCCCGGGAAGATACAGCCTCCCGCATGGAAATTGATTTCCTTACTGCAAAAAGCAAGACCGGAAGCCGCCACAATATTTCACCAATCGAGGTAAAATCCGGAAAAAATTATACTCTTTCTTCCCTGCACAAATTTATCAATAAATATAAGGAGCAGACATATATTCCCTATGTTCTTCATACCGGGGACCGGAAAGAAGAGGGTGGGATCGTTTATCTTCCCCTCTATATGACCCCTCTTCTTTAAAGATGCAGTTTGAAGATACGATTGAAAGAGGGAAGAAATTTATAAATAATAACAGAAATCTGTTGACAACTTGATTCTACATGTTGTAGATTAGAATTAGTCTACAACATGTAGAATATTTCTTTCATGAGATCTTTTTATGATCGTTCACATTCTCTCCGCGGTTTTCATCCGCGGCAGAAAGGAGGTTGTCATGAGCGCTTACCAAATGGGGCCCGTTGAATCAAAGTTTGCCGAAATCATCTGGGAAAACGAACCACTGTCATCGGCAGAGCTTGCCCGCCGCAGCCTGGAACTTCTGGACTGGAAGAAATCCACCACTTATACGGTATTAAAAAGGCTCTGCGACAAGGGGATTTTCCAGAACAACCGGGGAACCGTGACTTCCCTGGTCTCAAAAGAAGAATTTTATGCTCTCCAGAGCGAAAAGTTTGTAGAGGAGAATTTCCACGGATCACTGGCGGCATTTCTCATCGCCTTCACAACCCGGAAGAATCTGTCACCGGACGAAGTGGAGCGCCTGCGCCGCATGGTTGACGAGTATAAGGAGGGGTGATTATGGAAGCATTGTTCCTGAAAGTAATAAATATGAGCATTGCGGCAGGATGGCTTGTCATCGCGGTTATGCTCCTGCGCCTGCTGCTGAAAAAGGCTCCGAAATCTGCAGCAGTTTTGATGTGGGCTCTGGTTGGCATCCGTCTGGTCTGCCCGTTTGCCCTGGAGAGTCCCTTAAGCCTGATTCCCAGCACACAGACGATTCCGGAGAATTTCACCACCGCTGACACACCGGCTGTCCAGAGCGGCATTTCTGCTGTCAACTCCGCAGTGAATCCTGCCATCTCTTCCGCCCTTGCTCCTGCTGCCGAAGAGAGCGCCAATCCTACACAGGTCATCGTTTTCGCCGCCTGTGTTATCTGGGTCGCCGGTATGGCAGTGATGCTCCTCTACGTGATAATCAGCTTTCTTGCCACGCAGCGGAAAGTCCGTGAGTCCATACCTTATAAGGAAAATATCCGGCTCTGCGACCAGATCGGCACCCCTTTCATTTTCGGGGTATTCCGCCCTGTGATCTATCTGCCCTCTGGCATTGACAGACAGGACAGCATTTATGTCACCGCCCATGAAAAGGCGCATTTAAGGCGGCACGACCACTGGTGGAAACCGCTCGGATTTTTCCTTCTTGCCATCCACTGGTTCAATCCGCTGGTCTGGGCGGCATATTTCCTGTTCTGCAGGGATATCGAATTTGCCTGCGACGAACAGGTAATAAAAGAGATGGGACCCGGAGTCAAAAAGCCATACGCCCATGCCCTGATCAACTGCAGCGCCCCCAGAAGTTCCCTGGCAGCCTGCCCTCTGGCATTTGGCGAAGCAGGCGTAAAAGCCCGGATCAGATCTGTCCTGAACTACAGAAAGCCCGGCTTCTGGATCGTAACCGCTGCAGCAGTCGTATGTGTCATACTGGCCGTCTGCTTTCTCACCAGTCCGCCGGATAAGAGCCCGACAGGGGACAGTGCTTCCGATCAGGAACTGTCCGCCTATCTGGAAACTGTGATACTGGAACACTACCGCACGGACTACAGCGCCAATTATTACTGCTGCACGGATTTTGACATTCTCGGGACAGACGAAAGCGATGACCGGATCACCGTTTACATGTGGGTTATGTACGGGGAATACAGCTACGACAGCACGGACGGCCTTCAGGAACAATCCGGTGCATACATTCCCACGGTCGTCACCGTCAGAAAGGGCAGTGAAAACACCGGATCAGCCGCGGGGGATGACGGGAACTTCGAACTGGAAGAATACTGGGAGCCCCGGGACGGCTCTTACTATGAAGGCGATATCCGTAATAAATTCCCCCTGCGGCTGCAGGGACGGGCGCTCGACCTGACAGCAGGTGTGGAGAGGCAGGCGGCTGCCTGCGAGCAGAAGGCCCTGGAATATTTTGAAAGCCGGGAATCCGGCGCAGGCGATTCCGGCACGGACACAGGCGATTCCGGCACAAGCGGTTCCGGCACGGACAGCTCTGTTCCCGGCAATTCCGGATCGGGCAATTCCGGCACAGCGCAGACGGAAGAAACAATCACCTACCGGTACACGCCCGAATACGATGCGGCAGGGGTTGTCCTCTCCCCTTCCGACGGCACATTTACCTTCACTTACTCCCTGCTCAGCAGTTATCTGCCCCGCGGCAGAATGGAAGAGGAAGGGGATAAGCTCCTGCTTTATACCGATGACGGTGAGAATCATTACACATTCCGCCGCCAAGGAGAGAACCTGGTATTTCTCGCCGGGGAATCCTCCCCGCTGCCGGAGTACAGATATTCCGGCGATTCATCGGAAACTCTGCCCTGCGTTCCGGACGGAGCGGTATTTGAACAGGAGGAGCCGGGGGAGTGAAAATCCTGATCTTTAATGTGATAGCATGATTCTTCCTCCGGAATCATGCTATTTGTTTGCAAAATATCGTATATTTTTCCCTTTTCCCTGTTTGATCAGCACGCCATTTTCAACCAGCTTCCGCAGCAGCAGAATTGCTGTAGCCTGGGATATACCGAGCGCCGCTTCCACATCCGTTCTCGCGATCGTTCCCTGACTGCGACACAATTTCAGCACTTCACTGATCCGTCTTTCCTGTTTACCCATGCCGGTTATTTCTTCTGTTCTTTCCTTGTTTTGAAATTTTCCTTCCTCTGTACAAAAATTACTGTTGGGCAATGTGATCTTAAATGCATTGCTCGTTGTTTCCAGTGATGGTTTGACTTCATACTCATCATAGGACTCATTAATTTTCAGGATACCGGTTCCATAAGCCTCAATAAGACGAAGCCGATAAAAGATATTTGCAAGGTATTGATTTCGAAGTACAGATACCCCCAGCTTCACGTCCTCCTGCGTAATCCCTCTGACCAGCCCACCAATAGTTACAAACTCCATTCGGTCATCAAATATACTGATAAGAGTAGGGCTGCTGAAAGAATAATCCCGATGAACAATTGCATTAAGCAGCGCTTCCCTTACAGCTTCCGGAGGGTAATCTCTCATATCCACCCGATCCAGACCGCTAAACTCTGCCCGGGTGCGGTTATAACGGTCAATATATGCATATGCTTCTTCCAATTGTTCCAGAATAGAACCGGTTAATTCTCTCCGATCTTTGAATACGGTTTTTTTGCTGCCTTCAAATACTGCCAGCTTAATCATATGTGTACATTGATCAGACAATAAAAATGCCAGATTCGTATACATATTATCCTCCCCGATCAGGTGAAGTGTGCGCATCTGTGTTTTCCCAAACTCTACTTTTCGCTTATTAAAAAAATCTTCCGTCTGCTTAAAAGTCAACTGCTGATTAAGAGAACGGGCACTTTCATAGCTGTCGCCGCTGGTTTCTTTAATCATATTTAGAATAGCAAAAATTGTCTTCTTAATATCGTCTACATATTCTCTTTTGAATTCCGTTGTTCTATTCTCTGTAAGCATGTCCTACCCTCCTGCCCAATATGTCAGTGTTACATTCTGATTATATTCTAATTATATTCCAATCTAATAATTATTATAATCACTTTTCTGATTAACTCAAGCATATTTTATGAGAATTTTATTTATATCAGGACACACGTCCGTCAGACATATCAGAACAGAAGGCTGGCCTCATCGGCCAGCCTTCCAGATCTCAAAATCCATATGTAATTCCATCTGCAGTATCCTGCATATTATTCGTAATCCTCGATTCTCCAGGAGTCCTTCCAGTCCAGGTATCCCATCTCTCCGTCAAAGCGGAACGGCAGCCACACATAGTCTGCCAGAGACGTGTTGATAGCGCTGTCCATCTCATAATCGGACACGTCAACCTCCCCCTCAAAGTCAGGCATGAAGTTCTTCTCGAATACTTTCTTGTATTTCTCGTACTCCCAGTCCATATGCCCCGGAACCCAGCGGTCTGCCACGGCGATATACAGATCCTTCTTTCCTTCCACCTTGAATACAGAGGAAATCTGCGAGTGGTAGGAAGTATGGCTCTTATCGTCAGGGTGCGGGTTGCCGAGCACCGTATATGGCCCGTGCCATGTGTCCGCGATGGCGATCTCTGACGGATTGGGCAGATACCCTGTTGTTCCGGAAGTCACAAGATAGTGTTTTCCTTTCCGGTAAAAGTGCGCAGTCGCCTCCCTCACATAGGGCGGTGCGATATGCGGGAAATGGGTGCTGTAGTAACCGGTCACATCTGTGTAATCCGGCGTCAGGTCCGCGCAGATCGTCTCGCTGTGAACGCGCTCGAAATAGTAGTAGGCTTTTCTGTCCGGCGCAACTACAAGATCGAAATCCCCGGCGCTCATATTCAGCGGACGAAGACCTTCTCTCACTTTGGTATAGGGCCCCAGGATGGAGTCTGCCGTCATAACCGTCTCCGTCTGGGTGCCGTCCTTGTTCATGATCTTCAGCCAGCACACGAATTTCTTCGTCATCTTATTGTAAATGATATGCGGGCGGTCCATCATGGATGAGGGGTGAAGGGATGACTCCGGATTGTCCGGTTCCGGAGGGATGATCAGCCCCTTGTCCTCCCAGTTGTACAGGTCGGTGGACGTATAGCAGCGCACGCCCCAGTGCCAGATGTCATCCTTCCCTGTTGTCTTTTCCTTGTTTTCTCCGTACCAGTAGTAAACTCCGTCCAGATACATCACAGATCCGCCGTGAGCGTGGATTCTTTTTCCCTCTGTGTCCAGCCAGGTCTGGCCGGGATAAATTGCATCATACATAACATTTTCCTCCTGTTTTTTCAGTCTTCCTTCAGCGCCAGAAGGGCAATTCCTTCTTTCGATGGAAGATCCACTTTTACTTTGCCGCTGACGCCCCTCAGGGCCACTGTCCGGGTCATTTCCCATGTATCAATAACCTCAACCGTCCATTTGCCTTCCTTCGGCAGATCCAGGTGTGCCATGCACGGGCGCATTCTCTCCAGATATTTCATAAGAAACTTCTCAGACTCAAGCTGAAGCGGTGTATTGAGTCCGAGCATCACGCCCTCTTTCACACTCTCGGGCATTGCTGAGAGAGCCTTCTGGAATTTTCTCTCATTCTCCACTGCCTCCGGATCATTGAGATCCAGATTCGGGTTCGTGGGGTTCAGATGGATCGGCTTCCACTCTCCGGGCAGACTCTCAAGCAGTGTCTTGAGGAAGGCAATCCTCGGAGCGCTCTCTCCGTAGAGCTTTCCGCCCTTCGCCCACCAGAGTACCTCGTCCTCTCTGTGGAACGTCTCTCCATGGGTACAGTATCCGCCCCGGAAGATGGTCCACCAGAAACGGTGCACCATTTCCATTCCGGTCAGGTTGCCCCATCCGTATTCGATATTCCCCTCATACCCGCACTCGTCGATCACTACAGGCATGCCATACTCCTTCTTCCACACCGGAATATGACCGATATCCACAGACTGAACCGAGCAGTGGGTCAGCCAGGGCTTCTTCGGGAACGGCAGAAAGATGTTGTGTACCGAGCGGAGATGTCCGTATATATCTTTTTCAAGAAGCATCTCCCCGTACTCTTCCCAGTCTTTCATGCTCTTAGCGTACACCATTTCATACTCATTGGCAAGACTCCACCAGAGATTGGAATAAGCGGAAAGTCTCGCAATACAGTACCGCAGATAGACAAGAGACTCCTCCTGGGACAGCTCCGCGAACCCCCACCGGTCATAGGGATGAAAGACGATCAGATCCGCCTCGATCCCAAGATCTCTCAACTGCGCCAGCCGGGTGTCGAGCTTCTCCCAGAAAACCGGATCCGGATCCCACACATTCCAGGAGCCGTCCTCCCTCTTCCGGAAAGGATACACGTCCGGGTCGTTGTTATTGTATGGCATGGACTTGGGGAACACGCACATCCGGATCTTGTTGAACGGAGATTCTGCAAGCGTCTTCAGCGTCTCTTCCTGAAGTTCCTGACTCTGATGGATCCATGCGTAACATGTGGTTCCAAAAGGCAGGTATCTGCTGCCGTCCGCATAGCGGAATCCGTCCCCCTGCGTGTGAACCGGGCCGTGATTGCCATGGGTATTTGCCACACACTCGAAGGTTCCCTGCATGTTTCTTTCCACAGAAGAGTCCGTCCCCGCTCCATCCACGCAGATCCGGTAATTCCATGTTCCCTGTTCCATCGGCATGAAGCGCACGGCATATACTCCGTCTTCTTTTCGGAACGCATCCGCCGGGTATTCCTTTCCCCCATGTTCAAACACTGCCGCATGTTCAATGAGGGGATTCTCTGTATCGGCATTTTCAAACGATATTTCAAAAACATCATACTGTTCTGTCTGGTTCATTGTCTGTTCCGTCTGATTCATTGTCACGTCTCTCCTCTCGTCTCATCCTCTCGTCTCAAAGAGTCTGTACTTCCGCGTAAAATGCCCGGTCTCTTCCCTCGATCCATGCGCTGTCCGTAATCTGAATCATATCTTTCAGCCGGATATCCTCGGAGGAACTTCCCACCAGGATCTCCACATCGCCTTTCTCGATCTTCCACTTCATCTCCCGGTCAAGGAACGCCGTCTGGCTCGCCTGAAGGGTAAACTCTACCGTCTTCTTCTCTCCTGCTTTCAGTCCAAGACGCAGGAATCCTGCCAGTTCTTTCACCGGTCTTGCCACAGACGCCCGGACATCATGGATATAGAGCTGGACAACTTCTTCTCCGTCCCGCTCCCCGGTATTCTTCACGGAGAACTGCACCTTCACGCTGCCAAACGGGGCAGTCTCCTTCCGGTCCAACTTCAGGTCGGAATATTCAAATGTCGTATAGGAAAGCCCGTAGCCGAAGAAATATCTCGGTGTGTGGGGCATATTCACATAATCCTGGAAACCGATGCTGCCGCCCTGATCCCAGGAGGATCCGTTGATGTGGTTGTAGAATATCGGGATCTGTCCCGCGCTTCTCGCCGCACATACCGGCATCTTTCCGCCCGGATTGTACTCTCCTGTCAGAACTTTTACAACAGCTTCCGCTCCCGTCTCGGACGGATTCCATGCCTCCAGAATAGCGTCCAGATATTGATCTGCCACATCACTGGAGATCGGACGTCCGTCAAAATGCACGCCGATCATCGGTTTTCCCAGTTCTGCCGCCCGGCGGATGAACTCATCCTGGCACTCCGGAAGGTTGATGTCCGTACTGTCCACACCTTCTCCCATGGTCGCTACGGAACAGGATCCGTGCTTGCCGCCCAGTGTCATAATGACAACATCCGCTTTCTTTACCGCCTCCAGCGCCTCATCAATGTGGGAGAGGTCATTTCCCGCCACCGGATATCCGTAAGCATAGAGGATCTCTGTATCCGGAAGTTTGACGCGCAGCTCTTCCAGAAGGCTCCTGCATCCCGGTTTCTGCACCTTGAGAATCTCATCAAACTCTTCCGTCTCATCACTCTGGACCTGTGTGCCCGGGATCAGCGGCACTTTCTTGCCCTCTACGCTTCCCGACTCCAGACCGGCGATGGAATTGGCAACGGCGTGAACCGCTTCTTCCATACTCAGGTGAGTATAGCCGCCGAAGAAGATTCTGGCATTTTTCGCCTGGGAACCGATCACCGCGATGGTCCGTACTTTTCCATCCCTGATCTGACTGTCCAGAGGAAGGATGCCGTTGTTCTTCAGAAGCACCATGGACTCCAGGGCTGACTGGAGGGAAACGTTTCTGTCCTCTTCGTTATAGAATACTGACTTCAGATCCTCACCGTCCAGCGCATAGGGATGTTCGAACAGTCCCATCCGGAATTTTGCCTCAAGGACTCTCAGGACCGCGCGGTCGAGAATCGCCATATCTGCTTTTCCTGTCCGGAACCATTCTTTCATTTCATCGTTATAAGCTGTCCGCATCTGCAGTTCCACGTCCATGCCCGCTTCCATACACATGAGCCCTGCTTCCGTAACAGATTCCCCGACACTCTGAGCGTTATATACATTGCTCACCGCACCGTAGTCCGCCACGCACACGCCGTCAAATCCCATCTCGTTGCGAAGCAGATCCGTAAGAATCTTCTTTGATGAGGACGCCGGTTCTCCGTTGATGGAGCAGTAGCATGGCATGATTCCCCGCAGGTTTGCCCCCTTGATGGCAGCCTGGAAGGGCTTGCCGTATACCTCGTCAAGAAGACGCTCCGGCGTGTCGCTGTTTGCCCCATGGATGCCTCCCTGGGAGTTGTGGAAGCCGAGGAAATGCTTGGCTGCCGACTCTGCATGGCGTCCCGCTGTCTCGTTCTCCTGGATGCCCTTTGTATAAGCGGTTCCAAGGGCTGCCGCCAGGGTCGGATCCTCCCCGTATGTCTCTCCCTGACGCCCCATCCGGGAATCTCTGGAAATGTCAAGCACCGGTGCAAGGACTCTCGTAAATCCGCAGGCAAGCTCCTGACGGCTCACGCATCTCCCCACTTTCTCCTCAAGCGCCGGATCCCAGGATGAGCCCCGGGCGATTCCGGACGGAAAGCTTGTGGAATCCTGAATAAACGGTCCGCACAGTCCTTCCATATGGAAGATGGCGGGGATATGATGCTCGCTCTTCTCCATCACCATCTTCTGGATCTTTCTCTGCCACTGCACCGCCTCCTCAAGGCTCTCGATCTCCCTCACCTCAAGTGTGCTGACCTCTCCGATTCCGTGAGCGGCTTCTTTTTCCAGCATCTCCCAGTTGTCTCCCCACGGGAAGAGACAGTTGACCTGCCCCATCTTCTCCTCAAGGCTCATTTTTGAGAGCAGGTCCTGCGCCCGCTCCTTTGCCGAAAGATTTGTGTCAAGATATTTTTCCATGATCTGGTTCCTCCTTATCTTTTTTCTCATTGATTTCCTGCATTTATTTTCCGCAGCGCTCTTTCCGTATTTGTTTCAGTCCTCAAATATCCCGGTAAATTCTGCTTCGTTTTCCGTCTCGCTGCTGCTGCCGATCCATACGCGGAAGCGTCCGGACTCGCTTCCCACCGTTCCATCATCCCGGAGGAAGGCAAGCATCGCTTCGTCAATCTCAAAAGCGACTTCTTTCTCCTCTCCCGGTTCCAGCACGACTTTCTGATATCCGTGCAGTTCCCTGACCGGACGGACTACACTGGCGGAAACATCCTGAATATACAGCTGAACCGTCTCGGTTCCCGCTGTTTTTCCAATATTCTTCACGCTGACACGCGCCGTCAGCTTCTCCCCGGTCTTCATTTCCTTTTTATCCAGTGCCACAGGGGATATCTCAAACGCCGTGTATGTCAGTCCGTATCCGAAAGGATAGAGCAGCTCATTGGGAATATCCAGATACCGTGACACGTATCCTGCATCCGACCCTTTCTGCTGCGGCCGTCCGGTCGAGAAGTGATTGTAATATACCGGCACCTGTCCCACACAGTACGGGAAACTCATGGGGAGCTTTCCCGACGGGCTGACCTTTCCGGTCAGAACATCCAGGATCGCATGTCCTCCCTCTGTGCCCGGGAACCATACTTCCAGAACGGCTTTCGCTCTTTCCTTCACTTCCCTTAAGTCAAGAGGTCTTCCGTTAAAGAGAACAACAACCACATTCCCGTTCACTGCCGACACTGCCCGCAGGAGTTCCATCTGTTCCGCCGGAACGTCCAGCATTCCCCTGCTTGCCGCCTCTCCGCTCTGCCGGTAGCTCTCCCCGATGGCAAGGACAACCGTATCCGCCTCACGGGCCGCTTCCCTTGCCTTCTCCAGATCCGCGGCATCCGCACAGAATACCACATTCTCCATATCCGAAAGCTCCTCCACGGCCTCCCGGATAGTGACACAGTCTTCTGTCTTTCCGGTCACAGCCCAGGAGCTGATCAGTTCCCTGCTCTCCACATACGGGCCGATAAAAGCGGTCTTTTTCTTCGGATCAAGAGGAAGAATTCCGTCATTTTCCAGAAGGACAAAGGACTTCTGCGCCGCCTCTCTCGCCAGTTGGCGGTGCTCCCCGCAGAGGATCACTTCTTTCTCCTGCTCCGGATCCGCATCTTTATAAGGGTTCTCGAAAAGTCCCAGCCTGTTTTTCAGAGTCAGTATCCGCATGACGCTCTCGTCGATGAGTTTCTCATCCACCTTTCCCTCTTCCACAAGGCTTTTCAGATTTGCCGAATATACGCTGGTCATCATATCGATATCGACGCCCGCCCGGATTCCCTTTTCTGCAGCTTCCCGGTCATCTGCAGAACATCCGTGGGCAACCGATTCACGAAGCGCCCCGTAATCCGAGATCAGCACGCCGTCAAATCCCATCTCGCCCCGGAGAATATCCCGCATCAGACGGCGGTTCACGCTTGCCGGGATCCCGTTCAGCGTGTTAAAGGAAGTCATCACCATTCCTGCCCCGGCGCTGATTCCCTCCTGATATGCCTTCAGGTAATACTCTCTCAATGTGTGCTCGGAGAGTTCCACGGTATTGTAGTCCCTTCCTGCCTCCGCAGCCCCGTATCCCGCAAAATGCTTCACACAGGAGCACACCTTCCCGGGCGCTTTCATGTCATCTCCCTGGAACCCTCTCACCATCGCCGCCGCATACCGGCTGTTCAGATAAGGATCCTCTCCCGTCGATTCCATTACTCTTCCCCAGCGCGCATCCCGCACCAGATCACACATCGGCGCAAAGGTTACGTGAAGGCCGCTGACTGCCGCCTCTTTTGCTGCCACGGACGCACACTTTTCAGAGAGTTCCGGCTCGAACATGGCCCCCTGTGCAAGCGGCATGGGAAATATAGTGCGGAAGCCGTGAATAATATCCGCCATAAACAGCATGGGAATGTGGTGAGGCTGCTTTTTCATGTAACGTTTCTGCACATCCATGAGACGCTGCGCCCCGGTTATTCCGAGGATTGATCCTGCCATATCAAAATCTTCCGGTGTCACGCCGAGTTCCTGTGCAGGTCCGCTTTCAATGCCGGTGTTGTCTTTTATATAGAACATCCCGACCACCTGAAACATCTGGTCAATCTTCTCCTGAAGCGTCATGTCTTCGAGTAACGTCTGCAATTCCCTTTCTGTCATATCGTCTTTCCTCCTGAATATATAATTTTGTAAATAAATATTTTTACACAGCAGCTTTCTTCATCCATTTTCCGCTGCGGTAACGCCAGATGCACAGCGATGCCGCCAGCATGGACGAAAAGATCGCGGTAACCCACACGCTCCAGTATCCCAGTGCCGGTATGGATGACAGGCCGAGGATAAAAAGAATCCTGGCTGTGATCTCAACAATGCCGTTTCCGAGAGAAAATTCAGCGTCTCCCGCGCCGTTTAACATCGCTTTGTAAATATAGACCAGCCCGGAGAAGAAATAGGATACAGCGGTGATCTGAAGTCCCCTTGACCCGATTGCGATAATCTCAGGCTCTTTTACAAACATCCCGATCAGCAGATGGCCGAACAGGATCATGACAATCAGCATAACCGCGGAAAATCCGGCCACAAGCCAGACGCATTTCCGGCATCCCCGCCGGATCCGGTCAAACTTCCCGGCGCCTACATTCTGGCCCGAGAAGATTGCCACAGCCCCGCCAAGGCTGCCATAGGGCTGGCTGACCAGCTGTTCCACTCTGCCGGAAGCGGTATAGGCAGTCATAATGGTACTGCCAAAGGAATTGACCACTCCCTGCATGATAACCCCTGCGAAAGAATTCATGGCATTCTGGACAGCCAGAGGGATCCCCATCCTGCAGATATATTTTATGATCTTTCCCTGTACTTTCATATGTTCCCGTCCAAACCGGAACTGTGGGATCTTTCTCCACGCGGACACTGCCGATCCCACAGTAGCGAAAAGCTGTGCGATCACTGTCGCCCAGGCGGCTCCTGCCACACCCCAGTGGAGCACTGCCACAAATACCAGATCAAGCACCACATTGATGACGCTTGCCACGATCACATAGATAAGCGGGGTAGCTGCGTCTCCCAGTCCCCGGAGGATCTGCGAGACCGTATTATAAAACGCCGTAATCAGCATGGAACCGCAGACGATCCTCATATAGGTCAGCGCATCGGCGAAATTTTCTTCCGGCACCTGCATCCAGTTCAGGATCAACGGTGCAAAACACACGCTGACCACGCTCATCAGAAGCCCCGCCCCGGCGGTCACATAGACCGAATTGGCGATGGCGTACTTCATCCCCTGTTCATTTCCCGATCCGAAATACTGGGCTGTCAGCACGTTCACGCCGCCTGCAAGACCGATACACAGTGCCAGGAACAGGGAGCTGACACTCCCCACGGAACCTACGGATCCCAGTGCCTGGGCGCTGATAAACCGCCCTACCACGACCGAATCTACAAAATTGTAAAGCTGCTGGAAAATATTGCCGATAAGGAGCGGGATCATAAATATCAGGATATTTCTGATCTCGCTGCCTTCTGTCATTCGAAGTGAATTTGTTCTTCTCTCTCTCACTGTCATTCCCTCCTTCATCATCTTCCCGTCGTCTCAATGGGACACAACCGGGCAGAACCGGCTGGAATTATCAGTTTACCATATTCAGATTTTTCAGATATGCATTTCACTTTAACTCGTATTATAAAAGAACTGTCCCGGCCTGCACAGTCACATTTTTGTCAGGACAGTTCAAAATTCGTTTTTCTTTGTTACTCCTTATGAGAATTTCTGTTAATATACTGAGTCGGGGATACTCCAAAAGTTTTCTTAAAAGTCAGGTTAAAATTAGAATAACTTTTATATCCCACCTGTTCCGCCACCGCATAGGCATTCAGTTTATTTTCCAACAGCAGCGCTTCTGCCAGTTTCATCCTTTCACTGATGATGTACTGCCCGATTGAACTTTCTTTTTCCTTTTTAAATATCCGGTTCAGATACACCGGATGCATGTGGGTCCATGATGCGATTTCATTAATGCACAGTTCTTCTTCCGTCAGATGTTCTTTGATATATTTTACCACTTCTTCCGCCACCTGCTGTGCGCTCTTTTTTACCCCATGAGTCTCTGCAGCCGTGGCAAGATTTTCCTGGACTGTCCTTCTCCCCAGTTCCTGATAACGTTTTTCCTCCTCACGGATCCGTATCCGCTTTACCACTTTCTCCACAGCTTTTCCTATATCCTCATACTTTGCCGGAATCAGTATATAATCCTGACACCCCAGAGTAACCGCTTCCCTGGCATATTCAAAAGATGCATGACAGGTCAGAAAGATACACTCTATATCTTTCTGCTCTTCCCGTATCCATCGCAGAAGAGCAATTCCGTTCTCTCCGGGCATCTCGATATCACACAGCAGGACGTCGATCTGTTGCTCCCCGATCACTTCTTTTGCCTCTTTCACATCATAGGCTGTAAAAACTTCATCTATCCCGTAATCTTTCCATATGATTTCTTTTTTCATCATGTTCGCGGTCAGTTTCTCGTCATTCACAATCAGCAGTTTCATTCACGCACACCTCACTCCGGCAAAATCATATATCCCCGGGATCATCTGAAAATTCCATATTATAGGGAAATGAAATCGTAAAGCAGGTACTTTCTCCCGGTTCGGAAATCACCTCAATATACGCTGTATCTCCATAAAAATATTTTAACCTCTTCAAGGAATTATACAACCCAAGATGAGCATTTTTGTCTTCCGGGACATATTCTCCCCTGAACATTTTCTGGTTACGCTCCAGGATTTCCGCTGACATTCCGTTTCCGTCGTCCATAATCGTAAATGTCACCCGCTTATCATCATATCTCGCCTGCAGGTCAATGTGCAGGATTCTGTCCTGGCAGACTCCGTACTTCACCGCATTTTCCACGAAATTATGGATCAGAAGCGGCGGCATCCGCACCATTTCCACTTCCGGATCAATATCGCAGCTGAACTCGATCCCGTTATCATACCTTAAAGAAGCCATGGCAATATAACCCTCGATCAGCTTCAGCTCCTTGGCAAACAGTTCCAGTTCCTTGTCGCTGCGGAAAATGAACCGGAAATAACCGGAAAGGTAAAGCATCGTATTCTGGATAGACTCTGTATCCCGCGCCTGGGCAAGTGAATAGATCAGATTAAATGTATTCTGAAGAAAATGAGGGCGGATCTGCAGCTGCAGATTGCGCAGTTCCATCTTCTGCTTTTCAATCTTACTCTCATACTCCCGAATCCGCAGATCTTTGATATGGTCTGCCATCTTGTTAAAAGAGCGGTATGCCATTTCAAATTCCCTGCTTCCCGCCTTTTCCGGCAGACGGTAATCCATATTTCCCTTCTGGAACTGAACATGTGCATCATTGATCTTTTTCAGCGGTGCAATGAATATTTTTCGGATAAAGAGAAACAATACCGGGATCAGTCCGAGATAACAAAGCGCCATAACAAGCTGACTCCTCTGATACAGTGCGTGAACCCGGATAATCTCATCCTGTTCAAGAGAAATTCCTATATAGATATTATCCATACGGAAGGAAGCAAAAAGTTCGTTCTCCGGCAATTCTCCCTCTCCGATCACAACATCCAGGGACTCATAATCCAGACTTTTCCGGATATTGTCCGCAATGTCTGACAGATCTATCCATGCTCCATAGGATACATTTTTCAGTTCAATGTACAGCACGGCATAGGTATTGTCTCCTGCTTCCTGAATATGCCATCCGCGAGACCGTTGATCCTGATCCCCCAGCAGCTGCTCCTGCAGGTTCCTTTCCAGTTCTTCGTCCACACTGCTGCCGCTGAGCATAATCATATCGCTGACCTTGGGGAAAAAGAAGAAATATCCTTCCGCGCCATCGATCATATCCGCCATTGTCCGGAAACTGTAATACAGCTGCTGTCTGCCTTTCTGATAAGTATAATTTTTTTCTGTCTGCTGCGTCATGGAAAGGCAGTCTGTATTCTTTGTCTCGAAATAATACAGCAGAGACACTGCATTATCCATCCGGTTTGCCAGTGTCTCTCCATAAACGTCCATCATGCCCTGTTCCGACATGCGCACTTGTTCTGCAGTTGTAGAAATCATTGCATTTGCCTGGAATACAACAAACAGATTCAAAGGTAAAATCAATAATACAAAAACAACAATCACTTTTACTGCAATATTTCTCATCGCGCCTCCACTTTCCCTGTCCTTATATATTTTCTTCTCTCAGAATCTCTATTCCTTTACGCCGCCCAGTGTAATACCTTTGACAAAATAACGCTGGAAGAAAGGATATAAAACCAGAATCGGCAGGACGCCCACCACAGCGATCGCCATACGTATCGTCGTGGACGGCAGAGACACACCGGCTGTCATGGTTCCGGTAGTTACCGCTGCCGAAATTGCACGGATATCCTCGTTAATATTATTCAGCACAATCTGAATGGTGAAATAGTCAGCACCATTCCGTGCTGTCAGATAATACAGACCATTCTGCCAGTCATTCCAGTAAACAAGCAGGGTCATCAGACCGATCGTGGCAATGATGGGTTTGCTCAGAGGCAGGATAATCCATCCGAGGATCTTGAACTCTCCCGCTCCGTCAATCCGCGCCGCCTCCTCAAGACTGGCGGGAATACTGTTGACAAAATAATTCCTTATAAGGATCACATTGAAGGCATTCATCATCAGATTCGGCACCACCAGCGCCCAGATCGTATCCTTGATTCCCCATATCTTCACATAGCAGTAGTAAGTTGATACCAGTCCGCCGTTAAAGAGCATGGTAAAGATCAGAAGGAAACTTATGATTTTCATTCCGGCTACATTCTGCTTGCTGATTCCGTAGGCAAACAGGACGGAAATAAAAAGACTTGCCAGTGTTCCGATTGCAGTCACCACCAGAGTCATAAGATACGCTCTTCCGATTGTCGCCCATTTTGCCGCGATATACTGGTAAGCTGTCAGGCTCCATTTCCCCGGGAAAAATGTAAATCCATGCAGAGCCGCCCAACTGTCATCCGTAAAAGAAGCAATCACCAGAAGGATAAAAGGCAGGATCGCACAAATGGTGACAATAATACAGATTCCATTCGTTATTACCTGTGTAACACAATATTCTCTTGTTTTCATAGTATCCTCCTTCAGAACAGCGCGCTGCTCCTGTTATATTTTCTCACAATCAGATTTGCTGCAACAATCAGTATAAACCCGCAGATCGACTGATATACGCTTGCCGCGCCGGACATGGAGTAGTCCGCATTCTTCATCAGCGCCTGATACACATATACATCAATCGTCCTGGTATATTCATACAGCGCTCCGCTGTTTTTTGTCACCTGATAGAACAGACCGAAATCCGAACGGAACACCTGACCTACACTCAGGATAAACATGGTGATCACAGTAGGTTTCAGAAGCGGCAGCGTGATATAGCGGATCTGCTTTATCTTGGAAGCGCCGTCGATCCGGGCTGCCTCGTAATAATCCTGGCTGATCCCGACAATACTGGAAAAATAGATGATCATGCTGTATCCCACACTCTTCCACGTATTTACCAGAACAAGGATATAAGGCCAGTAAGTTTTATCCTGATACCAGTTGATCGGTTTCAGGCCCAGAGCCGGAAACAGGCTTTTATTGAGGAAACCGTTTTCCCCTGACAGAAAGGCATATACCAGATAGCTGACTACCACCCAGCTGATAAGATACGGAAGCAGGATCAGCGTCTGATACAGCTTTGACGCTGTTCTGGAACGGATCTCATTCATACAGATCGCCAGAAAAACTGCCAGAAAGGTTCCGATCACAAAAAAGGCCACGTTATATCCTATTGTATTGCGGGTGATCGTCCATGCGTCTTTTGTCCCGAACAGGAAACGGAAGTTTTCAAGTCCGCACCAGTCGCTTCCGAAGATTCCTTTGGAATAATTCATATCCTTAAACGCAATGATAATACCGAACATCGGCATATAGTTATTGATCAGAAGATAAATAAGACCCGGCAGTACCATCAGGTAAAAAGGCCACGTACGCTTAAACTTCTTTTTCGTTCTGACCGCCGGAGCATTCCCTTTTCCCATCATAATTTGTTCTCCTTATATCATAAGACTGCCGCCATGGCCGGGTCAGACCACTGCGGCAGTCCATTCTCTTTTTCTTTATTATTTATTTGCCGCCCACTCGTCCAGCTGTCTCTGGTTTTCTGCGATTACCTTATCGATTCCCGCAGCTTTCAGCGCATCGATGAACTCCGGCAGTGCTTTGTCCGGATCCAGCGCCCCGGCATTGAAACTGTAGCAGTACTGTTCCATCACGGTTTCCACTGCAGCGACTTCAGAGGATACACTTTCTGCTTTAAAACTGTACCCCAGGGCAGGAGATTTCCGTCCCTCGGGAATCTGTGCCTCATACGCAAGCATTCTTTCTCCCCAGTCAATCGGGCTGGGATATATACTCGGAAGTTCAAACCTGTCTCCCCAGATACCATAGGCATTCATATAGGGCAGATCTGCAGGATTATCAGACAGGTATTTGATCACCTGATGTTCTCCGTTATCTTCCACTACTTCATACTCTTCCCCTTCAAAACCATACTGGATCAGGGTAGCCGCCTTTACATTTTTGAATGTATAATTAATAGCCTCTATTGCTTTTTCCGGATGAGCCGAAGTAATGGGGATATTCCAGTTCACGGTGCATCCTCCATTCAGCTTATAGAACGGAGCAACAGTCCGGAACAGCACTGCATCCTGATTCCAGGAAGCATTGTCCGTCAGCATGTCACTGCTTGGCATTCCATACCCAAAGTTCCCCAGATAATTGGCCTGTGCCGATCGGGTTGCATACTCTGTATCGATTGCGGCATCCTGAGCTATATACCCTTTCTGAGCCCAGTCATACATCCGCTCACAGAATGCTTTGTATTCTTCTGTCTCAAAGAAATTGTACAGCGTCAGATCATCGAAGCTCCGGTTCAGCATCAGTACGCCTGCGGAAAAGCTTCCCGTCACCGGATCATATTCCTGAAGGCTGTAGTTTAAAGGCTCATATGTATTATTCCAGGGAGCCATCATATAGAAGTTCTCTCCCTCTCCTTCCTTGACGATCTCAAACATATCTTCAATTTCATCCAGGGTATACAGCCTGTTGTCATCCTGCTCAAAACCATACTTGTCTGCATACTGTTTCTTCATGATATAGCCATAGGTATTCCATACCTGGTCTGCACATGTCGGCACCGCATACAGCTTTCCGTCATAATAGCATCCCTCCACCTTATTTTCAGCGTGAGAGATAATGTCCGGTCCGTACTCCTCAAGCAAGTCGTCCAGCTCAAGAATCATGCCGTTTTCTACCAGATTGCCCAGGGCTGTAAATGCTGTCAGACAGATATCAAGCTGTTCCCCTGTAGAAACTGCAAGCGTGGCATCCTGCTGGGAATCTGTCAGCGTTGTCGCAACAAAAGTCACATGTACTCCGATATCCTTTTCCATCATCTCATTGAGTGCATCTTCCATCCGGTAAAACGCTTCACTGAACTCTCCCGTCGTAGGAAACTGCCAGAATATCTCGACAATTTCATCATCCGAGTTCCCGTCACTGTTCTGGCCGTCCTCTCCGCCGTTCTGTGAACCTCCCGAATTGCCGCATGCCGCAAGGGAAAACACCATAACCGCACTGCACAGCGCTGCAACCAATCGTTTTTTCATTAAACTTTCCTCCTTTGATTTCAGATTTATTTTTGTGTTAACTATATTAAACACTTTTTATCCTGAAATGGACATACCAGATTAAAACATAAAATTCATAAATCTAAACTTTTTTCTTTTACGCACGTTTCCCAGAATCAAAGTATAAAAGGACTCTGTACAAATCAATTTATTCAGCAGATTAGATATTGCCCCTTTTTCTAATTATATTGTATTTAATTTCAAAAACATGCTATACTATATTAGAAAAGAGGTGACGTAATCATATGAATCTGAGAAAAATCAGTTTTGGAAACTTTAAATGTCTTTATAAAACATCTTTTGAACCGGGAAAAGTCAATGTATTTATCGGAGCGAACGGTTCCGGAAAATCCACTATTCTGGAAGGCATCGGTTTGTTGAGTGCGGCCATGACAGATCGTGTTGATGCCGCCAGTCTCCAACGCAAAGGAGTTCGTCTCAGTGTACCTGCCCTCTATAAATCAAATTTCAAGAGCATCGGCCGCCTAAAGCCTACCGTTGACCTTTCTTTGGAATGGGACGATAACAGCAGTCCGGATGTGTACCAGTATGACGTTCACTTAACTCCCCCCACAGATACAGAATATTGGAAATATCATTCTGAAGCGTTTTTCCAGAACAACAAAAAGCTGTGGGGACGCAGCAATGCCTCTTCCCAACAGAGCAACAACTACATTGGCTTTTTTCTTATTGATGATGCGATTGACTTGAAAGCCAGCCGAAAAATTGCGGAAGATTTTTCGGCATATGGTATTTTTCAGCCGAACACCATCACTTTACGCGGCACTGCTCCTGATACGACCCAGACAACACCGATCGGACTCAATGGCGGCCGTCTTGCGGAAGCTATCAGGACATTGATCCACTCTGAAGATAGTGAAGTTTTTTTCGGTAATCTCTATATGGATGACATTCTCGATATGATTGACTGGGCTGCTGAAATTACAGTTGCTGCCCCAAAGAAAAGTAACATCAACGCCAATGTTCCAACCACTCGTGATATTATCGAGTTCACAGACCGCTACATGAAAGATACCGCTCAATTCACCGGATACGATGCCAGTGAAGGCGCTCTCTATGTTCTGTTTATGCTTGCACTGGCCATGCACCCGAAGGGGCCTTCCATTTTTGCAGTAGACAGCTTTGATCATGCCTTGAATCCTCGTTTGGCTAAAAAGATGATGGAAGTCTTCTGTGAGCAGATCCTGCAGCAGGGCAAACATGTTTTTCTGACCACACATAATCCGCTGGTTTTGGATGGACTTAATCTGAGCAACGATGATATCCGCTTATTCGCAGTAGACCGTGATGCGAATGGTTATGCCCAGATCCAGCGAATCAAAGTTTCTCAGGAACTGATCATGGAAGGTCAGCCACTGTCCCGTCTTTGGATTAATGGCCGGTTGGGAGGTGTTCCGACTCTGATATGAAGCACATAGGAATTGTCTGCGAAGGTCCCACCGATTATATTATTTTGAAAGGTGTCATTGACCAGATCACCGGGGAAGAGAACAAATATGTCCTGCTTCAACCTGAAAACGACCTTAGCGGGAAATATGGAAACGGGTGGAAAGGTGTCTGGAAATGGTGTCATGACAACGCGCCAATTCGCAGGGAATTAATGCAAGACATCCAACCCGCCCTGGATTTTCTGGTTATTCAAATGGATGGGGATGTATCCCGTAAAGAAAAATCCTCTCATTGCTGGTGCAAAGCTACGGAATGTATTCATAAAGGGGACTGGAATCCTTTAGAGTGTGATCTCACTCCTGAAGGACGCGCTGCCTGTCCCATCGTTCTCCCTTGCCCCGGGCACAATATTTCTGTTGCAGGATATATGTCCCATCTCAAAGGACTTCTTGCCACATGGCTCAAAGATACATCTGATACCTGTATTGTTATCCCATGCGACAGTACTGAAGCCTGGATCGTTGCTGCTTACGACCAGACCGATGGCGTTGAAATGATTGAGGCACCATGGGAACATATCATTGCACACAGAAAGTGTTATCACAATATTCGGATTCCCGGTCAAAAGAAGCGTGTACGCATATTTGAGCAGTTTGTACCTACCGTCTGTGAGAACTGGTCTAAAGTAACCAAACTCTGCCAGAGCGCACGTGATTTCGAGGAATCCATTTTGACACTAACAGAATCAGGGGCAGTTTAATCTTTTCCTGCCCCTTCTGTCCTCCCGATGCTCTTCGCCCTCTCCCGATACTCCTGCGGCGTCATCCCTTCTTTATCCCGGAATACCCGGCTGAAATAATTTCTCGTCCCGAACTGCATCTTCTCGCTGATCTCCTGGATGCTCTTCTCCGTTGTGACAAGCCACACCTTGGCATATTCCAGACGCACGGACTTGATGTAGTCCCAGATCTTCATCCCCATCTCCTTCTGGAACTTTCTGCTCAGATAATACTCCGTATAACCGATATTTTTCGCAATGGTCTTCAGGTCCAGCTCCTCCATAAAATGGGACCGGATATAGTCGCAGCAGGTCCGGATCGGCACCGACACCGTATTATCTCTGCTGATAAACTCATAGACGGAGGTGACATACTCTTCCAGCAGATCCCGGTTGGTCTTCATCAGTTCTGATATTGTCGAGCATCTCTCTATCCGTCGGATATATTTCCGCTGAATCTCTTTCGCCGTCTTTACCGGAAGTTTTCCTTCAATCGCAGACCTGCAGCACAGATCGCTGAAGAGAAGCACCGTATCTTTCGCCTCCCGGACCGGGTCGCCCAGGTCCAGGTCAAGGGGAAGCGCCCACTTGTTTTCCTCATCCACGATCTCCCGGTAATTCAGGTTGCCCTCGCGGATGCACTGGGCGATGATTCCTTCCCTGCCCAGTGCCCGCTCATACTCGGTAAAATGATGCTCCAGGCGCTCCCGGTTCTCTTCGCTGTCCTCCTGCGGATTTCCGGCCGGATCCAACGACTGAAAGACAAATTTCCCCGGCTCGATGGTCTCGTCTGTGATCCCATAGTGCAGCATCCGGATATACTGGTTCATAATCCCCGCAGGCAGAACGGGCAGTTTCTGAAAGATATCGCGGAATCTGCCTCTCGTTGGAAGCGGCGCGTCCACTTTCCGCAGCCCCTTATCGATCTCTTCCACCGACATTGCCCGGTCGAAAAACGGGCCAAGAACAACCAGCATCCTCATTTTCGACCCGCTGAGGTCTGCAAACTCGCCCACCCAGAGCAGCCCCATTTTATCACTCATGATAAAGGGGACTGTATCCGCTTCTTTCCTTCCAAGTGCATAAGCAAGACAGCCCCTGTCCTTAAAGAACAGGAGCATATCCTTCTCATACGGGCAGGTGCTGTAATACAGTTCTCCGTCTTCCCCGAATCCCCAGAGGCTGATCTCACCTCCGATATAGAGATAGTTGGCAAGTGTGGCAAGACGTTCCTCTATCGTGTTCTCCATATCTTTCACCCTCCGTTTTCTTTTTCTTCCGGGCAATCCGCACCGCCCGCAAATCCGCACCGGCTTCGCCTGGCTTCCCGGGTAACAGGCGTCCTATCCGACAATCACCCTTGCCCTGGCAAGATTCTTCACCTGCGTATAGATATCCGACGCATCGCCTTTCCGGTTTGCCCGTACCTGAACAGAAGCCATATATGTACCCGGCTTCTCATATACCGCCGTAAACTCTGCTTCTGCACACTGCAGCCCGTCCTTCTCATAAGACCGGAACGCGGCTTCATTCCGGAACACTCCCTCTGCCGGAAATACAGAGACTTCTTCCGTGTCATACAGAACCTTTGTGACCGCTCCCGCTCCCTGAGGTACTTCCACCCGGACTGTAAAATGTACGGTCTCTCCCGGTTTCACACGGGCACATTCCGTCCCGTTCGCCAGGAATGTGATCACCGGCTGAATGCCTTTGCGCTCTCCTGCAGACGGCGCCGGGATAATCTGGCCGCCTTCTCTGTGATATACTGTGGATGGAAGCGGCTCGATTCCCCGCTCTACCCAGTCGGACATGTCCAGAAGCGCCTGGCTTAACGCTCCGGTATAGTCCACCGTCATATTGTTTTCCAGAGCCGAATCGTCTCCGTGCAGGCAGCGGTCCATGTAATAGAGACGTGCCTCGCTGTCTGTTCCCTTCGTCTCCCTGATCTTATTATAATACCAGTCCCCGCACCAGGGGCAAGTAGATTCGTCCATAAGTGCCTGAAGAATGATCACTTTTCCCTGAATGTTCCCATCCTGCACCGTACCGGTACCCGACATATCATATCCGAGAACCTGTTTTCTCTGGGGAAGCGTCGGTTTCCCGTTCTCATCCCGGAACTGATCCCAGGCATGGAAGCTTAAATCCGCCGGCACCTGATGGCGGTAATAGGACTGAATGGCAATGTAATTGGAGTTGTCGAGGAACACCTGATCCCCCGGCTTCACCTTCGAGAGTACCCCCGGCAGATCCTCCATCCCGTAGCACATGCCGATGGTAAGATAATTTCCTCTGATCTGGTCCAGGATAAGCTTCATCCCTTTTGCCTCTCCGCTCTCAAAGCAGATATTGACTCCTTTCAGGTACAGGTCATCCCCCTGGGGCACTTCCTCCAGTTCGATCCAGGCGCCGTTCCCGTCTGCCAGCATTTTCTTCCAGGCATCGTCAACGCCGTTGCGCCCGTCCACATGAGAAGAGGCTTCTCCAACCTCCGCTCCGGACTCCAAAGCCGCATCTTCCATCGTGCTGTCAGCATCCACGGGCGCTCCCGGCACATGCACGCTCTTCACAATCCCGTGGAACTGCAGCCGGTCCTTCACAGCGCTGCTCTTCGGATCTGCGCCCAGATATCCCGGAACGGTCCAGAAATCCGTAAAATACTCCGGATCCTGAGCCTCCACCAGAGGCGCGAGCACCGGAAGAGAGCCGTCGTCGATCTTCCCTGCCGCCTCCAGATACCACGTCCTCGGCGGGAATCCCATATTGGTGATCTCTCTTAACATGAATGCCTCGTCCTCTGTAAGTCCCGCGTACATATCGCCGCTTCCGCCTGCGTCAACCGCGTCCACGATCTGTTTAAACACTCTGCGCAGGCAGCGCTGTCCCTGTGCGTGCATCATGATCGTATTTGGAAGGGATACCGGAGAACCGATGACAAAGGGTACGGCTCCATCCCAGGCGTCCGTGTTCTCGATACACGCCATGGTCTTGTATCCGCCGCCGCTTCCTCCGTGGACGTAACCGTAAGGGCGGCTGCATCCATAGATCTCCATCGCCTTTACACGGGAGTATTCTGCCACTGCCGCACTGGACTGCCAGACTTCCCGGGGATTCTCCTTTGCTCCGAACATGGATGTGGAACCCATGTTGCTCTCCACATAGTAAGCGCCGTTTACAAGAGCAAACGCGATTCTGTCATTGACGCCTGTCTTTTCCAGGGACGCCAGTTCCTCGTCCGGTCCCGGGAAGGGCGAGAGGTAATGGAAGAACCTCCCCGTGTAGTTTTCCTTTTTCGGGAAACAGTAGCTGAATTTTACTCCCGTATTCTTAAATCCGCCGTGCATGTAGCGGTATCCGACTTTGCTGCTGTCGGGCAGTATTCTTTCCCGCTCTTCATCGATATCGATGAAAGGCTCCTGATATTCCGGCGCAGTTTTTGCATGATAAATCTCTTTTTCCATTTTCTTTCTCCTTTTTCATTATTATCATCTTTTCCTGCTGCCGGCGGAGCCTGACAGCAGTTAATCCCAGAATGTATAAGTTCCCGGCTCCACATCCTTCTGCGTATCACCGATCGAAATATGCGCAGGCATATCTACGGTGATCTCGTAGCGGATCTGTTCTCCTGTATATTTCCACGCGGAACGCACTCTGCCGTGCCGCGTCATGATCTCGGCATCAAGCCATCCCATACGGCTGTCCGGATTGGGCTCGATTACTACACGCTCAAATCCCGGCGCATCCTCCTGAAGCCGGATCCCCGCAGCCGACTCATATACCCAGTCTGCCACCGAGCCGTAGGAATAGTGATTATAGGAGTTCATATCATCGCTCCAGAAATCACCGTTTTCCATAATGCCGTCCCAGTGCTCCCAGATCGTGGTTGCGCCTTTTCCCACGGAGTACAGCCAGGACGGGTATTCCCGGCGCAGCAGAAGGGAATAAGCCACATCCGCGTGTCCGTAATCGCTGAGCACATGGAGCAGGTACGGCGTCCCCACGAATCCGGTGCGCATCTGCATGCCGTCCCTGCGGATCATATCCGCCAGAGCATCCGCTGTCTCCTGCAGATTCCATGCAAGCTTAAACTGCACGGCAAGAATATGCTCGGTCTGGGTCTTGTAGACCGGATAAGTCTTCCGGAATGTCTCCACGATTTTTTCATAAAGCTTCTCGTACTCCTCCACCGGTTTCCCCAGCACATGGCCTGCCTTTACCACCAGTTCCGTGGAGTATGCGTAAAATGCAGATGCGATAAAGTCCTCCCGGCTGGATCCCTTATAACTTCCCGAGGGAGCGTCCAGTCCCAGCCAGTCTCCGAAATGGGTGCCGCCGGTCCAGAGGTATTCATCCTTCGTGGCCCCCGTAATATAGTCCACCCACTTTTTCATACTGTCGAACTGTTCTTCCAGAACTTCTTTATTTCCGTAGGTCAGATAGATCTGCCACGGACAGATCACCGCCGCGTCTCCCCATGCAGCACTGGGCTCTCCCTCCGGAAGATAATCCGGGATTACCTGGCCGATGGAACCGTCCGCACTCTGGTCCGCCTTCATGTCGCGCAGCCATTTGCGGAAGAATTTCTCCACATCATAGTTATAGCTTGCCGTCTTGACGAACACCTGGGCGTCTCCGGTCCATCCGAGCCGCTCATCTCTCTGCGGGCAGTCCGTGGGAACATCCAGGAAGTTTCCTTTCTGTCCCCAGAAAATGTTGGAGAAGAGCTGGTTCAGCTCGGGCACGCCGCACTCCAGGCGTCCGGTCCTGCGGATATCAGAATACACAACTACCGCCGTGAAATCCTCCGGCACAGGCACTCCAGGGAAATCCAGGAGCTTAATGTAGCGGAACCCGAAAAATGTCAGCTGTGGATGCCAGGTCTGTTTCCCGTCCCTGCATGTATAGCACACTTCCGCTTTGGCGCTGCGGTAGTTGGCGTTGTAGAAGTTTCCGTTTTTGTCCAGGACCTCGCCGTGCAGGAAATGGACTTTGTCACCGGCTTTTGCATTGACTGTAAATTCCACATATCCTGTCACTTCCTGCCCGAAATCCACAACGGTCTCTCCCGCCGGGGTGGTAAACACAGACGCTGCCTCCACCCGTTCCATCTCCCGGATCTCCTCGCCTTCCTGAGGGATCAGAAGTTCCACAGGACCTTCAAACACTTCCGATGTCTTCCACGCAGATGGCTCAAAGGACGCATCGAAAGTCTCCCCGTCGTAAATCTCGCTGAAGCGCACCGGGCTTTCCGCCCATTCCCAGGAATCATCCGTGGCGATCACAGTCTCATTTCCATTTTTCTCCCGCAGATGCAGTTCGGCGAATACACCTGTCCGGCGTGTCTTCCTGCGCAGCTTGTCCTCAGATTCCATCCATCCCGGCATGGGGGAGGCATACCAGCCTTTTCCCACTGTGACTTCCAGGACATTTTTCTCATCCTGTCCGTCCTCTGCCTTAAGGAGTTCCGTCACATCATAAACCTGATACTGCAGACGGCTGTCGTAGGAAGTCCAGCCCGGAGCCAGGACGTATCCGCCGATCCTTTTTCCGTTCAGGCAGGCTTTATATACACCGAGAGCGGTAATATAAAGCTCTGCCCTGCTGATCTTATTTCCTTCTGTCTGAAACTCTTTTCTGTACACCGGGCAGACATCGCCGGTTTCCTCCGACGCCCGGATCCACTTAGCCTGAAAATCCATGCCTAATTCCTCCTCTTACTGCTGTACAGTTTCATTCTCTGCAATACTGCCAGCGTGATAATTTTACTGCTGTATGTATTATAGAAAATTTCCGCTGATCATCCGAGAGAATTTTTCGTCATAGGAAGAAATTTTTCGCTTATTTTTTCAGGCTTCTGTTAGCCGCTATTTCTGTGCCAGCAGCTTCTCTCCCTCTTCCCTTGAAATCTCACCGCTGTTGACCTGCATGTAGACCTTGACGTCTTTTCTGCGCACTTTCACGAAGAAGTAGAGAATTCCTGCCAGTGCAAATCCGATCAGCGGGAACAGGTAGGAGACATTCCAAAGTCCTTCCAGTGCCCGGTCTGTCTGCAGTCCGATTCCCTGGGCGTTCAGCTCTGCAAGTTCCTCAAAGGATGCAGCTTCCACAGATACGAATCCGTAAAATCCGAGGATCAGAAGGGTTACGCTTGTCACAAGGGAGCTGACCAGTTTGGTGACAAAGCTGTATGCTGCGGAAATGATTCCGCCTGCGTCTGTGCCTGTGCGGTACTTCGCCATCTCCACGATATCCACGGTAAGCTGGGAACATGCAAACATATGTAAGGAATAGCACATACCCTGAAGTCCGGAAAGCAGGTACAGGAACGGAAGGTTTGCTTTCAGGAAATCCGCACCCAGTACACAGATCAGGATTCCGCATATTGCAAAGACAAAACATACCACTCTTGCCACGACGATCTTGTCCACATGCTTGAAAATCACCGGAAGGAACGGTACAAGCACGATGGTCGGCAGCACGCTGCACAGAGTCAGCACGATGCTGAGCATTGCGTCATCGAAAATGTAATAGGAGACAAACATTCCGTATCCGCTCGTATAGAAGATACCTGATATCAGCACGCCGATCAGGAAGAACAGGTACTCCGGAATATTCTTAAGTGTCTGAAGCATCTCTTTGACCGTATACTTCTTTTTCTCCTCGCTCTCCATAAATTCTCCCGCATTTCTCTCCTTTACGAAGACAGCCGGGATCAGTCCCAGGATAATGCCGGCGATACAGAAGATCGTGGCAGCTCCGCCGTATCCCACGGATCCGGCGATCATGGCTGTTCCGAGAAGGATGACCGGAAGGGAGCCGATGCCCTGCCCCAGTCCGTTCCAGGAAAGGATGAAGCTTCTCTCGTCATAGTTGTTCGTGGTGGAGAGCGGAAGCAGATTATACGCGCTCATCGCTGACATACCAAAGTCAAACAGCAGGTAGCCCACAAAATACTGTACGATTCTCAGCCACATCGGAAGGGATGTGCTAATGGTAAACAGAACGATCGTACCGATAGGCATTGCCAGGAATAATATACGGAACCACGGCATATATCTTCCGGAAAACAGCCATTTTGTAAATGGATTTTTCCCTTTTCTGATCTTCCATTTATCAATAAAATATCCCACAAGAACGTCTGTCACTGCGTCCCATGCCTTCAGGACAAGCAGTACGCCTGCCGCTACTGCCGGGCTGATTCCCACCATCAGGATATACACCGACAGAAACGACTGTACGAATGTATTCATGAACTGGTAAGAACCGGATCCGCAGAACATTGCGACTTTTTCTCCAGCAGGAATCATCCAGCCTGGTTTCCTTTGTTTCTTCATGAATAAGTCCTCCTCTTTCCTGTGCTTTTATGCACGTTCTCTTTTATTTTTTAGAAATAATAGCTCATAATTCTCATTTCTTATATAAAAATATTTTGTTTTATGTTAATATATTTGCTAAAGATATTTTTATATGACAAAAAATACTATGAAATGGAAAATACTATAAATGGAGGACACTATGGTAGAAAAAGAACTGATCCGGACATTTTTTGAAGCTGTCAACATACCGGTCTGTCTCTTTTCCGGCACCGACCTGTTGGAAAAAGCATCCCACCCCACCCAGGATTTCAATCTTCCCCTGATCCTGTTCGCCGGAATTGAAAAGCCTCTCCCGCCCGCCTTTTACGGATTTACCCCGGAGTTTCTCTATTTCGGCGGAGTCTGTATCCCGGGTACGGATGAAGTTCTCTTTCTCGGTCCTGTCTTAAGATTCCCGTGCTCCATGCGCCAGGCAAGACAGATCTGCAGCCGTCTGGGAAGGCCGGCTGCCTCCGGGACTCAGATCCAGGAGTACCTGAACTACACAGGGGGAAGACAGGTCAGCAGTATTCTCTCCGGCATCCGGCTTTTCTGCCGTCTTATCCGCATCCCGGATCCGGAGGAAATCACAGCGGTCAGTTTTCGTTGGGAAATTCCGTATCCGATCAAAGCCTATCCGTCCGTCAATACACCTCCGGAGGAGGCGGTAAATCTGGAACATCTGCTTATGTCCAGCCTGCGCTTCGGGAACACACGGGACCTAAAAGAGATTATTGCCAAATATTTTTCCAGCTCATCCTATCAGCCCGCAGCCATACCTTCCGCACACCGGAAGTATATTCTCGGCGCCCTGGTCCGCTTCACCCACGAGACCATTGAAGCCGGAGTAAACGCCGACACAGCGACAGGAATGATGTACGGGTATATTGACCAGATCATGAATTCGGACACTTCATCGGATATCAGCGATGTATTTTTCCGGATGCTCACCGATTTCACGCAGGAGGTGGCAAAGCTTCGGGATCTGCCTTCCGGCTCACCGGTGGTAAAATATATTCACGACTATATTTACAACCACCTGGACGAAAAGCTCTCTCCGCATTTTTTCGCGGAGAAACTCAATATGAACTGTTCCTATCTTTGTACATTTTTCCAAAAGGAGACAGGGATGACAATCATTCATTATGTCCAGAGTGAAAAAATCAAGGCCGCCCGACAGCTGCTCACTGTAAGCGACCTCTCTCTGGTGGAGATCAGCGAGTTTCTCGCCTTCTCCTCCCAGAGTTATTTCGGAAAAGTGTTTAAGAAGTACACCGGGATGACTCCGGAAGAGTACCGGGCCTCATCTGGTACAGCAAAAGTCCCACAGCCAGTATGATGGAGACGGTATCACAGATCACGGATACCCAGTACACGCCTTCCAGACCGAAGCTCCAGTTCATCAGGTAGATTGCCGGAACATAGAGGATTCCCTGACGGAGTACCGAGAGCACAACCGCCCGGCCTGCGTTTCCGGCTGCCTGCTGAAAATTCAGCCCCACATAGTAAAATCCCAGGAAAGCCGTAGTGATCAGGGAAATGCTCATGATCTGCACGCTCTGGTCAAGGAGCGCAGGATCGGAGAGGAAAAGCCCCGCGATCGCCGGGCGCTGCCACCAGCATACAACCGTCAGAAGAGCTCCTGCCGCCACGGAAACAACCGTTATCTTCGTCAGCACCTCCTTCGTCCGCGCCACATTTCCCGCGCCGTAGTTATATGCAATGATGGGCTGCACTCCCATGCAGATTCCCATGACAACCATGGAGACGATCATGGAGGCTTTGCCGCCCACGCTCATGGCAACGACCGCAGATGCTCCGTACCCCATGAGAATATGGTTTGAAATAGTTCCCGTCAGACTGTTCAGCAGTGTGCTGACCGCATTCGGCACGCCAAGTACAGCCACTCTCCAGAATGCCACCGGCACCTCAAACGCATATTTCGGATTCAGGGAAAGTTCGGAACGGGAGCGGTAAATGTACACCACGTAATAGACACTGGCAAGCATATTGCCGATTACCGTGGCAATGGCTGCTCCTTTCACACCCATTCCGAAAGCCAGGATAAAAATCGGGTCAAGGATGATATTGGCAAGTGTCCCGATGCCGTTTCCGATCATGGATTCCTTCGCAGCCCCCTCCGCGCGGATAATATTGGCAAACGCATTGGAGAAAAGGATGAACACCATCCCCAGCGCAAGAATCGTAATGTAGTCTTTCGTGTACTGCCAGGTCGATTCATCCACGCCCAGCATTCCCAGAATCTGATCGGGGAAGATCAGAACCGCACCGGTGAACACTACGCCTGCCGCCAGCACCAGAATCAGCGCCGCGGAACTTAAGGCTTTCACCAGCTTCGTGTTCTTCCCGCCCAGTGCGTTGGATACGGCCGCCATCCCGCCGCCTCCCACCAGAGTTCCCGCTGCCATCGCAAGAGAGTAAAGCGGCGAGGACAGTGAGATTGCCGCAATCTGCAGGGAATCTCCTGTCTGCGCCACAAAGAACTGGTCCGCCATATTGTAGAGCAGAACCACCAGCATTGTGGCGACCGCCGGGATTCCCATCTTGGCGATAGCCATCCAGACATTGCCTTTTGCAAACAGTTCTTCTGTTTTTTCTGCCTTCATTGATCGATTTCCCCTTTCTTTATTCCATCACTTGTTGTTTTAATCTGAATATATTATAATTCTGATATACGGCACCTTCAACCATCATTTTCACAACAAGTGTTGTATTAATAAAAGAAAGGGATTCTTCATGAACAAAAAGAATAACCAGCGTTTTCAGGAAACCGAGCGAAAACTTGAAGAAGCGTTCCTGACGCTCTGTCAGGATCAGACGCCGGAGAAAGTCACAGTCTCCCAGCTCTGCAAGGCGGTCGGCATTAACCGCTCCACCTTTTATGACCACTATCTCGACATCCCGGATCTGATCCGGAAAACCGGAATCAAATATATGGAAGATATCGGCAGGCTCCTCAACGACGAGAACGCCCCCGGCACCTTTCCCCTGACGGAAAACAACCTGGTCCGGCTGCTCGAGTACATGCGGACACACCAGAAATTTTTCAGAATATATCTGAATCACACTACAGAAGAATCGGTAAACAGCGGACTCTCCGCACTGTGGAAATCCGTCCGGGACATCTGCCATACCCGCCTGCTGGAACAGGATGGCGGCACCGACGATGAGACGCTGAAATACATCTTCTGGTTCTACCGTGCCGGATTCCACGCCCTTCTGCAGCGCTGGCTGTACCACGGATGCAGGGAGACGCCGCAGCGGATTGCAGAGCTCCTGCTCGATATGCTGCCGTAAATTTCCCGCGTCAGACATCCGGTCCGGAACTCTGCCCGCCCCGTTCTCCCATCTTCCGGTAATCGGCAGGCGACATGCCGAACCGTGCCTCAAAGAGATGATAAAAGTGGCTGCTGTTATTCCATCCGGCACGGGCGGCAGCTTCCCGGACCGGAAGGCCGGTTGACGAAAGCAGCGCAGCAGCATAATCCAGACGGATCTTCCTGGTATATTCCCGGAAGGACATGCCCCGGTATTTCTGAAGGATCCGGTTAAAATAATTGCGGTGGTAATGAAAGACCTTTTCCAGCATGGCTGCATCTGCCTGCCCTCTCGACAGCCTGATGTACCGCTCCAGTTCATAGAGGAAAAGCTTCTCCCTGCTCTCCCGGTCAGAGCTGTGAAGCTTCATGGTATAGCTCTGGCAGAGGATTGAGAGCAGACGGATCAGGGCGCCCTTTATGATATCCGCGGTGCCCTCCGCCGGATTCCAGTCCTCGCAGACCAGAAGTTCCATCACCCGGTCCAGGCGGATCAGCCCCGGGCAGTCAGCTTCTGCATCTGTACATATCTTCTGCCCCTCTGTTATGTCGGATGGCATAAGATGGAGATAGCTCTGCTCCTTTCTCTGCCTTTTCAGAGCGTGAAAGAGAAAATGCTGCAGGTCGTCGTTGGGATCATAGGATGCAAGCAGGCGGTCCAGATATCCGCTCTGCAGGAGTAGGAACAGCACCGCCGTATCCTCCTCCCCGGCAAGATAATCTGCATGCTCCAGATTCCGGTCCGTGATGACGATCTCCCCCTCCGTGAATTTCTGCCGCTCCCCGAGAAGGATCTGTTCAAAACTTCCGTGGATCACATAGAGGATCTCAATATAATCATGGGTGTGGTAATGTCCCTGCCACGGGAATTCCCGCTCCATATGGCGCATTCCCCTGCAGCTGAACGTATACTCATTTCCATCCTTTCCGTAAATTGCCAGGAGGGTGGAAAAAGGTTCCTCCGCCTTGCGGTCATCCTGCGCCTGAAACGTCTCCCAGGTCAGCGCGGATACCTGCGGCACGTCCTTAAATGCCGCTTCATTTTCCCGGATCAGCGTCCCGCTCTCCGCTTTTTCTCCATGTTTTCCGCGCAGGTAGAAAGATTCGTAAGCTTCCGTCCGTTCCTTCAGAGACGGATAGAAAACATCCCGCCTGTTCAGAATATCCCTGTGAAGTTCCAGTTTCCAGCCCGCCATATTCCGCACCTCCTGATCATCTGTCAATACAGCATACCACATTTTCCAAAGGCTCATCAAGGGAATCCGAGTGCAAACCGTCCATCTTTTTTCTGATCTGATATCAAACCGTCGTTGCCATACCCCCTGAAATTTTCTATGATAGTAGTAACGCATTTCCGAATGCACTGATCCGGAATCCGGAACAGAAATACGAAACAGAAATACAAAACGGAGGCAAATAACTATGAAATGGGAAAATCTCAACAGAGACTGGTTTTTCAAAAAGGGACAGGTCCGCGTCTTTCCCGGAAACGATGCAGACATTCTGGGAAAGAAAGTGAACCTTCCCCACGACTACATGATCGAATCTGACGTACACCCGGACGCTCCCGCCGGACCTGCCATGGGCTATTACACGGAAGGAGCTACTGCCTGGATGTGGTGGGATACAACTATCTGGATGCCCACTATGAATATGCGGGAGAGCGCTATCCGGAGCGGGTCATCCTGGGTACGGAGAGCTATCCGAACCAGATCGATAAAGTATGGGATCTCACGGAAAAGCTCCCCTATGTGATCGGTGACTGCACCTGGACGGCCTTCGATTACATCGGCGAAGCGGGAATCGGAAAAAGCGCGTTCTTTTCTCCGGAAACCGAAGATGCAAAACAGGGAGCTTTCATGCTCTCCTCCCACTCCTCCGACTATCCGTGGCGCCTTGCCAACGACGCGGACTTTACCATCAACGGGGAACTGCTGCCACAGGGCGTATACCGCCGGATCGTGTGGGGCAGCCCCGCAATCGGACTGTTCACCCAGCACCCGGAAAACTTCGGGGAAACAGAAGTGGTCAGCAACTGGGGATGGAACCAGGTGAATGCCTCCTGGAATTATAGCGGGTACGAGGGAAAACCTGTGAAAGTATTTGTCTATTCTGCAGAAGAAGTGGAGCTCTTCCTGAACGGGAAGTCTCTGGGGACTGCCCCCGCCGGAAAAGAGAACCGCTATACTGCCATTTTTGAAGTTCCCTATGAAACGGGAGTTCTCAGAGCCGTAAGCGGTGGAAAGAGCATCGAGCTTAAGACAACCGGGGCTCCGGCGTCAGTCCGTCTCCTCCCGGAGCGCACGAAACTCACCCCGGACGGGAAAAGCACCTCCTATGTGGCAGTGGAAATACTGGATGCAGACGGGAACGTCGTACCGGACGCACAGGTAAATCTCACGGCAGAACTGGAATCTGCAGATGCCATCCTGGCAGGATTCGGCTCATCCAATCCGATCACAGAAGATAATTACACCTCCGGGAAATGCGTATCTTATCACGGAAGAGCAACGGCAGTCATCCGCGCAGGCTATGAGAAGTGCAGCGCAGTGCTGAAGGTTACCGCAGACGGCCTTGCCGGAGCACAGTGCAGTATATCGCTGAGTCAGAACAACTGATGTAACAAACGGGGCTGCCGCATCGATGATCAGGAAATCACCGATTGCGCCAGCCCCTGTTTTCTGTCCCTGTCTGAAATCTATTTTCTACTCCTCCGGTCATGTGCCTCCTGCCCGTAGTACTCCCGTTTCGCCGCATACATCTTCTGCTCCGCAGATTTCGTCAGCTTATCCGCAGAGACATCTCCGTGATCCCGCTGAATCCCCATGGATATTGAAATATTCCCCTGTTCCAGTTCCTCCACGAACCGTCTCCCGTTCTCCTGCACCACGCTCTCTTCCGTATCCGGCACAAATACCACAAATTCATCTCCGCCGATCCGGTATGCATGGGTTCTGTCAAAATACCCTGCGATCTTTTCCGCGACACTCTTGAGCATAAGATCGCCCGCCTCATGCCCGCGGCTGTTATTCAGCTCATGCAGACCATTCACATCCAGATAGATGCAGGCTATGGATTCCGTATATATTTCCTGTATTCTTTCCCGGTCCATTTCATAACGGTTCCGGTTATACAGCCCGCACAGCAGATCCATCTCTCCCTGCTTTTTCATAAGCGCGTACTGACGGAGATTATGGCTGAACATGCTGAAACTGTAACCCATGCTTTTCAGCAGCGCCAGCCGGAAATGATCGGCGGCGTCCTGAGCCGCCAGTACTCCGCACCCCCTGCCGTCCGTCTCCCTGACCGGGATCGCAGTCATGCCATTCTTCTCGAAGAAGTCACTGCCCGATCGGAAAAAGTTCCGCAGTTCTGTCATTGTTTCCTTATTCCACGGTTCCGTACTGCCGTCGCTCTGCCAGGAAAAGAACCGGGACAGCCCGGATTCGCAGTTTATCCACAGGGATACTGATTTCGCCGTAGTGATACGTGCAACTCTCTCCAGAGCCATTGAAACATTTTCTTCATTCTCATGTAGCGGAAAATCCACAGAACACCGATCACAAAACACACCGTCTCGAAAACAAGGTACAGATTCATTCCCAGACGGATCCTTTCCGCATTTTCAAAGACCACTTTCTCCGGCACCGACAGGGCAAGCTGCCAGTCATTGATTCCCACCGGCTCATAGTAAAAATAAAGGTATTCCCCTGTCGTATCAGATACAAACACGACATAGCCGGTCTTTCCTTCCGTCATCCCCGCTTTCAACTGTTCATGGTTATACCCGGGAGCCATTTTCCGCTCTCCCAGCGCCCATATGTTTCCTCCCGCCTCATTGTGCCACGTATCCACAAGGAAGTCGCCTGTCTGTCCTTCTATAATATAGACCGCCGCTTCCCCTCCATACGGCTCCGCCGCCATTTCCCCGGGAAGAGTCCCCGGTTCAATCACTCCATAGAGCATTGCCACTGTCTCTCCGTCTTTTTCCACCGGGACATAACTACGCAGAATATATTTTCCCCCATTGTCCGGATCCGTCTCCCTCCGGCTGACATGTACCCCTTTTGCCGCTTCCTCCGAAAACGAAAGTACGCCCGAGGCATCGCTCTGTCCTGACTTTGTAACAACAGTATCATCCGGAAGGAGCAGCTCAACCCGGGATATCATTCCCAGGGTGCTGTATGCGCCGAGAAGGGACCTGACTTCCGGTGAAGTCAGGTCTGTGTCCCCGGCGGCAATGACTGCGGCAAGCATCCTGAGATTCTCTGTATCACCGCGGATCTCTGTACGGATCTCCCCGGCCAGCCTCTCCGTTTCCTCGCTGAGCAGTTCATAACTCCGCTCCTCCTCTTCCCTGTTAATCCATCCTGTGATCACAAACGAAGCGGCGGCAATCAGCAGAGCAAGGACCAGGACTACAGCTAGCAGAATTTTCCGGCTCATCCTCTTTTTCATAAATGCAGCATCTCATCTTTTTTTGCAAGTATCGCTTCCACCGCTGCGCATGCCGGGCAGTCGCAGTATTTCGCGCCGGCGGCTTTGATCTCCCTTCCATGGTCCGCCACGCCTTTCGCACTGTCACCGAATATCTTTGCTCCCATCTCCGACTCCGCAAGAGCGATCAGCGCGTCTACGGTAACGATATCTTCCTCAAGTTCGGCAATGTATTTTTCTGTCTCTTCCGCTTCTCTCTCCGTTCCCGCTGCCGCAAGCCAGCTCTCTGCCGCCGCTTTTGCCTCTTTGCTGCATGTAACTGCTTCCATAAGCTCATGTGATTTTCCGATAATATAGTTCCGTGTTTCCTGTGTCATAATGCTCCTCCTTTTTTCACGTTAAAATCTGATACTATTCTACCACATACAGCCCGGAATGTGGTATGATATTTTCAACCGCACGGTGCAGAATCCTACCGGTATCTTTCACCGGCGGCGCAGACACAACTCATTATCCAGATATATTAGGAGACTTGCTCATGACGAAAAAAAGACTGATACAACTCATTGTCCTTGCCGCCGTTCTCATCCTCTGCCTGAAATACAGCGACTGGTTTCTCGGCGCCCTTTCCCTGATCGGTACCGTAATCCAGCCGCTTCTGATCGGCTGCATCATAGCCTATATACTCAACATCCTGGTATCCATGATCGAAAAGATCCCTGTGTTCCGGAATGAATCATCGCCGCTGCACAGGGTAAGGCGTCCTGTCAGCATATGCGGCGCCATCCTGATCATTATCACCATCATCGCCCTGATTATCCTGATCGTGATCCCGCAGCTGATCCAGGCTGTCGGAGTGCTGACGGATGAGATTCCCCAGGCGATCTCCGCCCTGATCGTGTGGATTTCCTCCTCCGACAGGGACTGGCCCAGGCTTCAGGAACTGTTGGAGTCGCTGAACCTGAACTGGGCCCAGCTTTTTCAGCGGGCGGTCTCACAGCTGACCAGCGGCATCAGCAATATTTTCTCCTCGACCGTATATCTGATCGGGACCATCGGCTCTTTCATCGTGACATTTGTAGTGGCCCTGATCTTTTCCTTCTACCTTCTCGCCGGAAAAGAGAAGCTTTTCGCACAGGTAAAATCTGTTGCCCGGACTTATCTGAAGGAAAAATATTACGGACCGGCAGCCCTGTTCCTGCGCACCGCCCATGATACGTTTACGAAATTCATTGTCGGACAGTGTACAGAGGCTGTGATTCTCGGCGTGCTCTGTACGTTGGGAATGTTCCTTTTCCGCTTTCCGTATGCCGCCATGGTGGGAACGCTGATCGGCGCTACCGCCCTGCTTCCTGTAGTCGGAGCATATCTGGGCGCATTTATCGGCGCATTTATGATCTTTACCGTAGATCCGGTCAAGGCAGTCGGCTTCCTGATATTTATCGTCATCCTGCAGCAGATCGAAGGGAACCTGATCTATCCCCGTGTAGTCGGCTCTTCTGTGGGACTTCCGGGCATCTGGGTTCTCTGCGCCGTCACAGTCGGCGGCGGGCTCAGCGGAATTATCGGCATGCTCTTTGCCGTTCCCGTCACTGCCACCGTCTATAAACTGATCCAGAAGGACGTCCGCGCAAAGCGCCGCGGCATCTCACAGGGAAATACACCTGTGCCGCTGCGGGAAGAAACGCCTGCAACGCCGGGAGAAGAGAAATAATTCTAAAAATGGGCTGCCGTACACCTTTCGTCTGGTGCGCTGCAGCCCATCTTTATATTCTCCCGTTATTCTGCTGGCATTCCCCTGTTATTCTGCTGTAATCAGCACACTGTACTCTTTCTCTTCCGCCCGGAGAGTCACTTTCACCACGCCTTTTCCGGATGCTCTTACAGCGGCGCGGATACGCCCTTCATAAGTCATTGCTTCCGTGTCATAATAATTTTCTTCACTCTTCGGATCTGCGGATCCGTACCCGATGATTTCTCCCGGGCCTTCCACTGATACAGCTACTTTCATTTTCTTTTCCATATTGAGGTTTCCGTCTGCGTCAACTACAGCCGCATCCACATAGGCGATATCCGTCCCATCTGCCGGTATCTTTGCTCCGGCATCTGTCCCGGCTGCGGTCCTGACGGTCACGGCGAGCTCAACATCGTCACCGGCTGTAACCAGTACATCACGCCCGGTTTCAACACCATTTCTGTACGCCACTGCCTCGATCTTACCCGGCTCGTATACCGTGTCAAACACTGCCATATACTTATGCGGATTTCCTGTCGCTTTTCGGCCTGCCGTTCTGCCGTTTACAAACAGCTCTACTTCATCAGCCGGCGCATAAACTTCGACTGTGATTCCCCTGCCCGTATATTCCTTATGGTTCCAGCTTCTGTATGCATCGGAAAAGCACCACTGTGATCCGTGCTTTGTTTCCCCGTAATGCTCCGGCGGCTGCACGGCAATATACGGTTCTGTGCGGAATCCCCAGATCATTTCTCTCCAGTAACTTACAGGACGTCTGTCCCCGAGCAGGTTCACATCGCCGCAGTAGGCTGCTTTCCACGGGTATGGTGAATACATCGCCCCCATCGGATTCGCGGCGGCGTCGCCATAGGTATATCCGCCGATACCGTTTTCACCGAGATAATCCCAGGCAGTCCAGTCGAAATCTCCGATCACATAGGGAAGCCGCTCCACCGCGTCCCAGTTCTTATCCAGATCCGGCGGATTTGTCTCTGATCCTACCAGTATCCGGTTGGGATACTCTTTTCCTTCCGGCTCATACCTTCCCAGGGCGTAATTGTAACCCACAATATCCACCTGGGAAGCTGCTTCCTCTGTAACCTTTGCGAGCATGGGGCTTTGCATTAACTGTGCCATCATCTCTCCCATGCCGCTCATCATGGAATTGATCTCGCCTGTCGGCTGCCCCTCTTCTGCACTCTGTCCCTGCGCGTCCTGTCCTGAAGCGCCCTGTTCCTGTGCGCCCTGCCCCGGGGCACCGGAAGCCATCTCTCTAAGCATATCCATTCCCGCAAGCAGCAGATTCATGGAGTTGGTCACATATCTCGTCGGATCCAGTTCCCGGATCCGGTCGGCAAGCTTTTTGCCCCATCCGGTATCGATCTTATTTCCCACTTCCGGAATTTCATTACCGATGGAATACATGATCACACACGGATGATTTTTATCCTTTCTCACAAGATTTGCGATATCGTGTTCCCACCACTCCGTCATATGCATGCTGTAGTCATACGCGACCTTTGAAGTCGTCCATACGTCTGCATACTCATCCATGACATACATTCCGTATTTATCGCAGGCTTCGAGAAGTTTCCGGCTCATCGGATAATGAGAGCTCCGGATTGCGTTAAATCCTGCATTCTTTAAGGTCTTCACCCGCTCCTCTGCCGCAAAGGCAAACTCTTTTGTCCCGATAATTCCGTTATCGTGATGGATGCAGCCGCCTCTGAGCTTTACCGTCCTGCCGTTAATGCGCAGTCCGTTTACCGGATCCAGCTGCATTTTCCGGATACCGAATGTGCCGCTCTCTGTGTCAAGCACGGCGCCATCTTCGCATAAAGATACCTCATAGGTGTACAGATTCGGATTCTCCGCGTCCCAGAGCTTCGGATTCTTCACAAAAAGCCGCAGCTTATATGTATCCGTGACACCGCCCCTGACCGTCACCGGCATGTTTCCTTCGGCTGCCACGCTGCCGTCCCGGTCATAGATTTTTGCCTCCAGGACAATATTTTTCATAACTGCCGTCTCATTTGCAGCCTCTGTACATACTGCGATCTCGGCGATACTGTCGTCCACATTTTCCGTCGTGACAAATACGCCGTCCGGCATGATGTGGAGAGGATCCGCAATCATAAGATTTACATCCCTGTAAATGCCGCCGCCCGTGTACCACCGTCCGCTGGGCACGCCGTTCTTTACGATAACTTTTACCGCATTCGGCTGCCCGGCTGTCACATAATCTGTGATATCCAGATAGAAATTGCTGTATCCGTAAGCGCATTTCCCGGCGAACGCATTGTTCACATAGACAAACGCATTCTGGTAAACCGCCTCAAATTCCAGCCAGATCCGCTTTCCTTCTGCATTTTCGTCCAGGTTTAACGTGGTATTATATACCATATCCTCCTCGTGAAAAAATCCATTTCCCGGGCCGTTGGGCTCCTGCGGGTTCCGGGGGATTTCCACCAGATGGTCATGGGGAATCGTTACCTGTCTGGGCGCATTTCCCGAAGCGCCGAATAGTGCCGTCAGCGAACTCCCGTCACCTGCCTGAACCGTCCACCCGTGATTAAAGAGTTGTTTTTTCATAATGCCTCTCCTTTCCTGCTATGGTATTGAATGCATCTGTTTATTCTGCTATACTCATGATAATGGATTTAAATTTAACATAAAATATCTGTATCAATAGATTTATTACAGATTTTATATCATTTTTAAGAAAGGATTGCTCCAATGTTTTCTCTGAACACAAATACTCCCCGGGAAATTTCCGGGCCGCGCTCTGTGACACTGACGGAAATGCCGGCGCTTGCCAGGGCCAATGCGCATGACATGACCGGTCCTGCCGAAATACTGCAGCTCAGAAATCCTGCGGACAAAAAGAAGGATACCTTCGTCATTTTCGAAACAAATGTATCCGGCACATTTTATGCCAGCTTTATTCCCGCAGATACTGAAAATCTGTCAAATTTCTCCTCAAAAGGAGACAGCTTCGGCTATCTGCATTCCCACGAATACTACGAGTTTATGTTTGTCATAGACGGGGAAATCTATCAGAATATCGAGCACGACCGGCATTACTATCCCGCCGGCGGATGCTGCCTGGTGAATCCCTACGTCCTGCATACAGAAGAATATGATACCGAATGCCGTGTGCTGTTTTTTAAAGTCAGCAGAGAGTTTATGGAGGAAATCATAAACTTCTCCAGGTATTTTCCCTCAGAAAAGAATACTGCTTATAAAAGACTCCGGGAATATCTCGGCTCCGGACGGAATTTTATCGATTTTATTCCCGCCAACGGTTATGAGTGGGTACAGAACCATATACACAGGATTTTTGAAAAAATAATTTATGAACTTTCCTCTCCCTCCGGCAGCGCCACACTGAAACTGGCGCTCTTTACAGACCAGCTTATAACGGAGCTTTTTGACGATGTCATGTTCAGCAACACGCCTGCCGCGTCAGGTACTCCGAGAGAGCAGGAACTGTTCTGCAGTATCCGTGACTATATGCTCTCTTCCGACCGGAAGATAACCCGTTCTGATCTGGAGAACCGCTTTAACTATTCCGGGGACAGTATCTACAGGGTAATCCGGCATTACACGGGACTCAGCATCAATGACTACGGTTCTTATATCTGCATCAGAAAAGCTGCCGGTCTTTTGACGTCCGGCAGCCTGAATATCAATGATATTGCTGAATCCGTAGGCTTTCACAATTTCACCCAGTTCTATAAGGAATTCAAAAAGTACTATCATATGACGCCGCGGGAATACCGCCTGAGCAAATCGGTAAGAGAGTAGACTCTGTCCGCTTCCTACTGTTCTGTCCCGGTATTCTCTGTACCAATCGCCCTGCGCAGCGCAAACAGAGCCGCCATCAGACATATGCCCGCTATGATCTGTATAATTCCCGCACCCAGCATTGTGTACATAAGTACCAGGTTTCCGTATCCACCTTCCGGCACAATGTCAAAGACATACACCAGGACTGTCAGAATCGTCAGCATAACTGTCTGGATCGTCCGCCATCTGAGCAGCCGGCGCTCCAGATCCGGATTATCAGGCACATATATGCGGGCAAGGGCGGCGAAATCTGTCATCAGCTGAAACTGGAAATACATTCCTGCCAGACTGGTCAGAAGAGAAATCACTGGCAGCCGTGTATCCAGGGAGACGCCGAATATGTCAGCTGCCCAGCCTGCCAGATACCATACCAGAAGCGCAACGGCAAACGGACGCAGGAGCGCCAGATTCCGCCGTTCCTCCTTCAGAAGCTCTATGGCGGACAGAAACAGCGCCATCCCCACAAAGGCGGGAAGCAGACCGACTGTATTGCCGCCCATATTGATATCCACATTGAAATACAGGAAAAAATATCCCCACGCCGCCCGGGTGATTCCGATATAAAGGCGGTCTGTCTTATTCATCCTGTCCCCTCCTCTCACTTTTCCCGAACTCTCTCCAGAGTCAGCTCGGCCACCGGCTCACCGTTGATATACAGCTCGGCTGCAAAGCATGCAGGAAGTTTGTTTGCCGGTTTCTCATACACAGCTGTGCCTCCGCTGCCGCCCATGTCAATCACCGGATCCCAGTCTGTTTCACCGTCTAAATAGCCGCTGTTGCTTATGGTTCCGTCACTGCTGCTGTAAAAGCCATTCGACACAGACGGGAGCTCCGGTCTGTTTTCCGGATCATCCATGGGTACTGCCGTAATACCAAGCTCCGTAATATCTGCCTTACCCGCGTCATCTCCGATATAAGTGCAGGTCACAAGGCTGCTCTGGTATACCCGGGCAAACTCTGCATCCGGTTTGGGTACGGTATCAAACGTAACTGTGTTTCCGAAAAACAAGCTCTGCTGCCCGTCATTCACGATCGTATTATCAACCGCAAAGGACTGCTGATACTGGATGTCCACCCGGAAATCTGCCGCTGTTGCCGTATAGAGGTATGACGGGAAGGCACGGCTTCCCCACTCGGGCGCCATGTCACTGGTCTCCACAATCTCCGTGGTGTCAAGGGGCGTTACCACCCATCTGCTCCCTTCCCGCTCCACACGCACCTGCTGGACTGCTGCCAGAAGTTTTCCCTCCTCAGGGTAGAGATTTTTCCCACCGGACAACGCCTCTGCAGAAGACAGATCGTCCCCATAGGACAGTTTCTCCGCAGAGGACATATCTCCTCCGCGCTCCGCATCTTCTGCCGCGTTCAGGAGCGGAATGATCATAACCGCAGTATACCTGTCACTGTCCAGGCTCTCCAGATTATATACATAATACCCCCGCTCAGCATTTGCCGTCCCGCCGAGCTCTGAACTCCATCCGGAAGAGTTCTTCATCTCCTCCGCAATATCTTCCTGCATCGCAAGGGGCGCGCACATGGCGCGGTAGATCCCGTTCTCTTTCAGCAGCGATTTTCCGTAAGTATCCAGCGCTCCTGCCGGAGTCGTACACCAGCGCGTCCGCGCAGACGCCATGGCATAAGCCGTCATGATATTTCCTGTATCCGCTCCTGTATACCCTTCCGACCATTTTTCTGTGTAAACTTCCGCTTTCGTCCCTGCCAGAACTGGAAACGCAAGCACCATCACGATACAGACCGAAACAAGCGCCATGCCGGCGGGATATTTCTTAAACCGCACAATCGATTCGATGCGCCGGCTGATGTTCCTGCCGCCGTTCGCCATGGAAGACGTTCCCGGCATACGGGCATATTTCTCGTTTGCCATGGAAAGCAAAATTCTCCCGTAATCCCGGCGTTCTTCCCCTTCAAGAAGTTCCAGAACACGGTAATCACAGCGGGCTTCGATATCATTTCCCGCCAGATCGGCACAGTGCCAGAGCAGCGGATTGCACCAGTGGATGCACCGGAAAATGCAGATCAACACGCCCCAGAGCGTATCTTTTGATTTCAGATGAAGAAGCTCGTGGAGAATCACCTTTTCGTCAGGCATCTCCCCTGCCGGCAGAACCAGAACCGGGCGGAAAATCCCGAAGATAAAGGCGGAATGAATCCCTGCCACCGGCACAACAGGGCACACAGACAGTCTGTATTTTTCAGCAGTATCCCGGACTTTTTCCGCTTCCTTATAATTATTATCCGTCCCGGCTCCTTCCGATTCATTCTCTCTTTTTCTCAATACGCTCCCAAGACGGACATAGGAAACGAGATACTTCATGAGAAAGACCAGCACTCCAAGTTCATAGATCACAAAAATCCACTCAGCTGCATTTGCCGGCAGCTTTGTCACTGGAAGCGGGAACGGCAGGATCACCTGCGTCAGCGTATACTCCCCGGTCAGCAGCGTCTTGAGCGTCTCCACCGCTGCCTGCCAGTTGACCAGGACATATCTCCCGAAAGTACCCGCCGGAATCAGCAGGACGCAGCCGAGCACTCCCCACACTGCGAACTGCCATTTCGGCGAAAGCTTATCCCGGAACATCGCCTTTATAACCAGCAGAAGCACTGCCACGCCGGAGGCCGTCAGTGTCTGCATCAAAAATCCCCATATGTCACGCATAAGAACACCCCCTTGTCTCTCAGTCCTTTTTCATTTTCTGCATCGCCGCCTCCTGATATCCGCTATACTCCTTTAGACTTCCATGTCGTCGAGCATCCGCCGGAGCTTCTCTTTCTCCTCCGGAGAAATTCTCTCCTCTTTCAGGAACGCGGCAATCAGATCCCCTGCAGAACCCTGATAGACTCTGTCCAGGAAACTCTTTCTCTCCTTTGCCCTGCACGCCTCTCTCTCCACCGCAGCCCGGTAAATGTGGGGCGAACAGGTCTTATCGATACTCACCAGACCTTTCTTCTCCATACGGGTGAGATAGGTGTGAAGCGTGTTGGCGCTCCATCCGGTCTCCGGGCGGAGCATCCGGGAGAGCACACCAAGTTCCGCGCCATCCGAGTCCCAGAGCGCTTCAAGAACCGTCCATTCACGATCGGATAAATCCGCCATACAAAAACACCTCCCTACAGTTGTAGTGTATAATTATACTACAACTGTAGGGAGGTATGTGTCAAGCGGCATGTATTGTTTTCAGAAATATTATTTTCCAACTGTCTTATCTCCATTTTTCAGTCACTCAGCCACGAATAAAGAATCCAACCAACGATAAGCAGAACTACCACAAGGATATATACTCCTGTCATAAATATCTTAGCCGCGACCGCCAGCACGCCGCCGGCAATCACCAGAATCACGATTCCCAACAGGAAATCCCGGATCCGGTACTTATCCACAGCCAGAACAATGTAAACTGCCATGATCACAAAAGCGGCAATCGCGCCCGTCCATTCTCCAATCAACAGCACACGCTCCATGCTTTGATGGGTATGCAAAAAATTGTAAAAGAATCCCGGCATCCATCGCTTTCCAAACTCCCAGCCGATTGCAAAAGCTGCTACAAGCGAAGCCACGGTAAATAATAATTTTTTCATCGTTCCGTTCTCCTTCCCCTTTATTTTTCAGTCATATACTCTCTCTTCCGCCAGCGCAGCGGCAAAAATCAATGCCGGTATCCCGACGACTATGATCGCTGCCCATCCGATAAAGTACAGGGCAGCTATTACCGCCATATACACGATTGTCGGCACCGCATACATAACAGTCAGATTTCCCAGGATATTGAACAGCGAAAAGATTGTGCGGTCGCACATTATCGAATGGGCAATCATCACCAGAATAAAAAGGAAACATACAATCACTGCGATTTTGCTCCATATTTCCGGTATGGAAATCTCCAGTGTTTTACAGATGTTTTCCACTAAAAGCCAGATCGACACCGGAGTTATCCACAGGAAAGAAGTGTCTCCTTCCTCATTCTCTCTGACAGGATATAACAAAAACGAGAAAGTTCCCACAATAATTATAGCAAAGAAAATAAATTTGTTGGATTCAAAAAGTCTGTAAAGCATCTGGTTCATATTCTTTTCCTCCTGCTGTTTTTCTCATTTAAAATATTCCCAACATCTGATTCCGGCTAAAATCACACCCCAAATTGCGAAAGATGCGATCACTCCTATGCACAGCGCTCCTCTTACCCCTGCCAGAACCGCAGCGAAAAGCACCACTGATATAACAATTCTCAGCCGGATTTCAATGTCCTCGTCAGAATCCATCATCACTCCTGCCAGAAGCAGCCCAAGGACAATCAGTATCAGAAGCGCCCACCAGTGAAATTCTCCACTCTCCGTTACTAATACGCTGTTAATTATATCTCCGAACAGCCCATCATTGAGGTATCCTTCATATGTGAATACTCCGGTTACCAGTTTTTCAAGTATCTGATCCATACTCATTCTCCTCTCCTTCTTTTTCTCACAGTTATCCATTGATTTCTGTAATTACAGGATAACTTCCCCGGATGAAAAAAACGGGTATAAAACCCATCGTTTTTCTCTTCAATGATATACATGCCGCCAAAACATGGTATAATAGCTGTGTTTCATACATTCAGAGTGGTGTTTCCACTCCCTGCAGAAGATAAACGTTCAGGAGGCGCGGAAAATGTCGAATGATAACACTTACTATCTCAATACTCTGGAGCAGTCAAAATCGGATAAACTGAAATATTTTTTCGTATACGACATGGCTGTCCAGGAGGTAATTTTAAAAAAGATGTTGGAAAAATCCGCCGGATATCTGGAATATACCAAGATGTCCGACTGCCTGAAGATCGTTCTTAATCATGAGAACTTTCATCTGAAACAGGCGGACGCCAGTCTGATCGGTGCTGATTCCAAAAAAGAAGCCGGAAGGCATTATATTGAAAAAACCACTTATCAGCCCGGAGAAGAATCCTGGCAGAATTATCTGTATACACTGAAAGGGAAGGGCTATGAGTATGTCAGCGACATATCGGATGCCTCCGGCAACAACTCGGTAAAAGCATACCAGGAGCGGAAGCAGCTGAAAGAGACAAAAAAATTATGGCAGACTCTTTTCGGAAATGCCCCCGGCGGATATACGGGAGTCGGCAGTGCAAGGAAAGAACTGACAGAGAGCGGATATGCTGATACAAAAGGGAAATCAAAAGTAAAATTTAATGCCCGGCAGAAACAGATTTATTCTCTTTTTTGCTCCGGAGCCTCTTCTGTCCGGAATCCTTTTCAGGAAACCGGAAATTGCAGGAATGTCCTCACCATGCTTGGTTTTTTTGACAAATTTCTTCCCCTATCGGCACTGGGATATATTCTCCAGAGACGGCTGAAAACTTTCCGGGAAGCAGAACCTGACACACTACCTGTCATTATCCGCGGAATCCCGCCCCTGCGCGGACTCCAGTTTGAGAACATTTACCGGATCATAAAAGCACAGGATGCAGGAATACGGATTCAGAAAACCGACGCGGGCAGCAATACAAAATATGAAATAACGAAACCCGGGATCGATTTTGGCGGCCGGGGATTCATGGGGAAAAATGAAGAAGTATTTCTGAAAGGTCAGTTTTATCCTGTCGAAGGTCAGGAAGTTAAAAACATATCTTCTTTTCAGGAGGTAAAAGAATATGAAATACCGGTATATTTTCTGCTCAACAAAGTAACCGGCTATCTCGAAAACAGATGGGCTGAGATCTGGATTCCCCTGCGTAAAACTCTTTTGCTAAAAAAGGGCTTTCACTATTCCAGTCCCTACTACAGAGAAACAGGAGCAGAAACGTGGAATGTCATTCAATGCGTGTACAAAATACGTGAGGACGAACTGGAAGAGTTTTCCCGCTGGTGCGATTCATTCGGAGATTTTGCAGCAGTTCCTTCACTTCCTCCGCTTCGGAAAGATCACAGCCACTGTGATTTCTTTAAAGTGCCTGCCGCTCCTCTGTTTACATACAATGAGGAGGATCTGGAAACAAGCGGGCTGAAAACGCCTTACCTGTTCAGCTATTACAACAGCATGGCTTCAGATCCTGAACTGAAGACCTGCCCGACACAGGAAGAACTCTGTTGGTTTGAATGGGCAGTAAGGAAGTTTCCGAATTTCTGCCGGATTTTTCTTGATCTTTCCGATCAAAAACAATATGAGGAATGGACAAATTCACTCGCGGAGATCGTCGGCGAAAAAAATCTCTTTCTCGACAGATCCTCCGGGAAAAGCTGTTTCGACGGGATCTTTCCCGACCTGGAATCCCCTGTCCAGGCAGAAAAATACCGCGAGATCATAAAAAAGATCCGGTACAGGGCATGCTGTATCACCGAAACGCGGGAAGCATCGCCATCCGGAAAGAAGGTACACCTCTGTATCCCCTACATTCTTGATATGAACTACAGCCAGTTCATGGCAGAGGACCATCCGGAACCTTTTACGATTATGGTATATGATCTGAAGGAAAAAAGAAGCTGCGCCGTGAAATATGCAGACTTTAATGTAAAAAATTCGGTCCGGTACAGCAGAGACTCCATATTTTCTCTCTCCGACAGATATTATTACCTCTGTGCATATATCATCCGCAGGCAGAACCGCAGACCCGGTACTGCAGACCATACACAATCTTTTATCAGGCGTTACGAGGATCTGCGCAAAACCGTGAAGGCTTCCCGCGTCCTTTCATCTGATATAAAACAAGATATGGAAGACCTGCTCCTGGGAAGCTTTCAGTATATTTATGAGTATATTGCGGAATCCGCTTCCGGCTGTTCTCCCAATGAAAACGAGCGCCTTTTAAACGGAGTTTCCCTCTTCCAGGAGGCTGAGATCTGGTATAAGTCAGAAATTTTAAAATTGATGAGAGAACATCTGACAAAGGATTTCAGTTTCCCCGATTTTCAGAGAGAGCTTATGGATATTCCGGAAGAAGATATCACAGATTTTCTCACCGGAAGCGGCCGTTTCTACGCGTACCCTGAACTGGTACAGACACCGCCGGCCAAACTCCTTGCGGATAAACTAAGTGCGGTTTCAGGCTCTGCTGAACAGCCGGTAAACGAAGCCGTCTACAGCAACGAGCTGAAAAAATGCCTGGTGCGGTTTCGGCTCCTTCCCGGAACATTCCATGAAAAGAACATTGATCTTCTCTACAACTACTTCCGGGAGTTCAACTGTTTCGGACAGTATCTGAAAGAAGAAAATGACGTCCTTTTCTCCGTGGAATTTCCGAGGTTCGAGTTCCGCAGGATCCACCAGATCATGCTCGCGCTTTCATCGATCATCGACTTCGACACGATCAGCCCGAGGGAAACCGCGGAAGTTCTGCGTGCCCGGATAGAAGGGAAAGAGAGAAACAGGGAATTACTGTCCGCATGCAATTTTTGAAATTTTATACCCCTTTTTCTTCTGAAATGGAGTATCTTATTCTCAGCACACAGGCCGCACTCTGTGTAATACTGAATCAGAGATGCATAACATTTGAAGGAGGATATTAAGAAAAGAGATGAGTGAATCTGTAAAAAATGAAACCATAAGATTTGGAATGGTCCCGGACTGGAACGTGGACTCCATGGTCGCTCTTCTTCCGGAAAAAGACGGAAGATATGACCTTTACAATATTGACGGATACAGCCGTGAAAATTTTGAGGACGTCGGACTTCTGGAAAGATATTTTTCCCAGAAGATCCGGGAATGTATGAAGCACTGCGAAAATATCGACTCCGAGTTTTATGTCACAAGAAAGACTACCGACTTCTCCCTGATCGCTGTCCTGAACTGTCTGATACGGGTAAGCCGGAGTCTGACCGTATACTTCTGGGACCGGGAAGAAGAAATATACCGGGGAACTGAATTTCTGACCGGGCAGGCTGACTGTCATCCTGCCACGGACTGTTGCTTTCCCGCAGACTGCCATTGTGCATCCGGCTTCTGCCCGGAGAGTGAAGCAATCCCCTGTGTCCTGCTGAACCGGCACAACATCGGGACCTGCTCCGAACTGAACACTGCCGTCACAGATGGAAATATCATTTTTTCCGGCGACGGCCTTACCGGGGAAAATATCCCGGATGACAGGATGTTTGATTTCAGGTTTCTGTCCGAGACAGCCTCCGCTTCCCTGCAGAGGATACAGGCCAGTGCAGGTCAGAACGGGAAACATGCGGTACGGTTTTATCTCTGCGGTCTGAAACCGCTGACTGTCATCGCTGTAAATGAAGCGCGGAAACTGGGATTCTGTGTAGAGTGCATGCACTGGAATATGGACCGGGAGTCTTATTTCCCGCAAAATGTAGTTTCCTGAAATAATCCCGAAGCATCCGGGAACAGAAAGGAGGAGCAGACCATGTGTGTGCTTGCAATGTACGACGTCCGCGGGATCCAGGCATATATCTTCCGGACGAACAAAGTAAAAGATATCATCGGTGCCTCCCGGCTCGTGGAGGATATTATCCGCGACGCTTTCACGGCGTCCGCAGCAGAAGTGTTTGCCGGCAGAGCAGGACGCGTAATCACAGAATGGGAAAAAGAAGAAGGTGGAGAAATCCGCTTTTTTCAGGAGAATGCAGATGAGACAGTCCTTGCCCAGATCCTGTTGATCGGAGGCGGAAATGCCTATATCCTCTACCGCAGCGAAGCGGACTGCATCGAAGTAAATAAGCGGATGGCAAGATATATTCTGGACGAGACCTATTCCCTCCAGCTTGCCGTATCGAAAGTATCCGTTACCGGAAATTATTTTGAAGATTATCTGAATGTCAGTGCAAAAATGGGCGATGTGAAAGCTTCCATGCCCTGGTCAAAACCGCTCGGTGCACTTCCTGTCACCGCAGTGGATGACGTGACGGGATATCCGCTGACATCCAGAGCAGACAGTGGGGAACTCATCAGCACGGAATCCGAGAGAAAGAGACGGCATCTTCCCCGGGAAGACAAGGATTCCAAACAGTTTGATAATCTGATCACCGAGAAAGGGGAAGAGTCTCTCCTGGCCATCGTACATATCGACGGCAACAGCATGGGCGATATGATCCGCACGGCGATGCAGTTCTTAAGCGAGACAGCCCGGGCTTCTTATTCCCGTTCCATTGCCGTCATGCGTGAGATCTCCCTTTCCATCAAAAACAGCTTCGAGGGCACTTACCGGGCTATGGAAGAATATCTGTCCGACTGGCTGAAATCGGACCGCAATAAAGATCTTGACCCGAACGGAACATACCTGCGGAAGATCATCGTCGCCGGCGATGACATCACATTCGTCGTAAATGCCAGACTCGCCCTTGCTCTTACAGAATTCTTTCTCCGGGACGTATCGGCAAAATCAATTACCGTACACAGCCGGGAAAACGAACACAGCCGGAAAGGCGGATATAGCCGGGAAGACGGGCACAGTTCCGGCAAGGAATCAGATTTGCCCGGTATATCATACAATATCAGCGCCTGTGCCGGAATTGCCTTCATACACAGCCATTTTCCGTTCAGCATCGGATATGAAATTGCCGAGGCCTGCTGTAAGAGCGCCAAGGAGAGGGCTAAAGAAGAGCGGCACTGCGCAGACGGCATGATCGGGAACTGGCTTGATTTTCAGCTCTGCAGTAATGTTCAGCTCGTCAGTCTGAGCGAATACCGGAAGCGGTATTTCCGTACGGCAGAAGGGCACTCGCTTCTGAAACGGCCTTACTATGTAGATTTCCGGTTGGAAAGCATGCGGACTGAAACGCAGCAGGAAATGAACCGGAAGAACAGCGGATACTCTCTGGTGGCTTTTAAAAAGGATCTGGCCTATTTCAAAAGCCCCCGCCTGAAATTCCCCCGTTCCTCTCTCAAGAACATGCGCAACACCTATATTCTCGGGGAACAGGCCATGCAGCGGCTGACTGCGTTTGAAGTGTCCAGATTAAGACCCATGCCCGACGGCACGCAGGAAGCATTTGCTCCGGACGGCTGTGCCAAGTGGTATGACGCCCTGGAAATGCTCGATCTCTATACAGACATGGAGGAATACGATGAAAAAGCAGAAGAAGCAGAAGAATAAACAGCAGAAACTGGCCAGAGCTGAAAAGAGAGCATCAAGAGTAAATTATATCCGGATCGAACTGCTCAGCGATACCTGCTTTTCATCCGGAGAAATCTATAACAGCATGGTGGATCAGGACGTCTGCCATGACGCTCTGGGCCTTCCGGTCATCCGCGGAAAACGGATCAAAGGCTGTCTCCGCGAAGCGGCCGGGGAGCTGAAGGACTGGGGTGCGGAAATCGATGTGGAAGGGATCTTCGGATCACGCCGGGATGGAACTTCCGCCCTGTTCATCTCCGATGCGAAACCGGAAAAATACGATCGATATCTGGCTGAACTGTCAGAAACAGCAGATCCCATGCTGACCAGTCCCGGCAGAGTATTAAGCGCGTTCACCTGTGTCCGCACACAGACCGCCGTCGATGAGGATGGCATCGCAAAAGAGAGCTCTCTCCGCTCGGTCCGGGTGCTCAAAAAAGGCATGGTGTTCTTCGCACCAGTGGAATTCCGGTGCTCCGGGGCAAAAAAGCGGCTGTACATGGAACAAATGGGGCTGATCTGCAAGGCTCTGCGGCATATGGGACTGAACCGCACCAGAGGAATGGGAAGTGTAAAGGTCAGTTTTGAAACTGCCGCTTCGGAACTGTTTGCCGGAGGCGTACCGGATATTGCAGAAGCGGAATATGATCCCGGCAAAGAATACCGGCGCCTGGACTATATGATATACCTGCACGCTCCCGTATTGTGTAAAAGTGTTGCCGGCGGACAGACTGTAAGCTGTCCCTATATCGAAGGAGCAAAGATCCTGGGCATGATCGCAGAGGCATGCAGGGAAGAACCGGAGGGGAACGACGGATTTCTTGCTCTCACAGCAGACGGTTCCCTGATCTGTTCCAACGCCTACATATCCGACGGTCTTCTCCGGTTTGAGCCTTCCGACGGCTCCCTGTTCACAGTAAAGGATCATCCGGATCAGGGCAGGTGCCGTGCCGTCGAGCCCGGGATGACGGAAAACATCGGGATCGAAAAGCTTACGCCCCTTGACGGAAAATATATCCACTATGACGGATATAAGGCTTCTGTCAAAAATGTAGATATGGAGATCCGCTATCACCATTCCCGGCCGGAGGACAAGTCCATCGGACATGTCACATCCGCCGACCCGGAAAATCAGATGTATCAGATCGAAAGTATCTGCGCCGGGCAGATGTTTGCCGGATATGTCCTCGGGACGCCCCGGCAGATCCGGCAGATATATGAACTGTTTCACAGAAAAACACGGTACCGGATCGGCTACAACCGCTCCGCAGAATATGGAGACGTCTCCGTCCGGATCACCGGTCTGTCTGAGGAACCCGTAAAAGGCGGAGCCGGGGAATGCGCGGATACAGCCCCGGATGCAGCCCTGCCGGCCGGCCGGTTCCTGCTGCGTCTTGTCTCCCCTGTGATCCTGCGCAGGAAAAACGGCATGGCCGCTCCGGATGAAAAGGTATTGCTGGATCAGCTGACAGAAAAGCTGAGATCAGCTCTCGCAGAAGAAAATGAACCGGGAAACGGGAACGCGGATCTCACGCTTTCTGTAGAAAAGCGTTTTCTGAAATTTACAGAGATCGGTGGTTATAACGTCACATGGCATGCAAGGAAGCCCACGCTCCCGGTGTTCGACAAAGGCACCGCTTTCCTGATAAAAAGCAGCCGTCCGCTCTGTCTCTCCATGATCAACCGGATCTGGCTGGGCGAACGCACGATGGAAGGATACGGGGAACTCCGCGCAGTACCGGTCCCGGAGCAGTACTGCTTTGAGATCGCGGCTGTCCGGGGAATACCGTCTGCGCCATCCCGTCCCGACAATGGTTCGTCAGACATGATGATATACCTGAACCGGAGCTATGCAGAGGAGACCGTCCGCGCGTCTGCCCTGACCTGCGCGGAAAAGATATGGCCATCTTTAAGTTACAGGGGAAACATAAACACTGTGGTAAACCAGCTGGCGCTGATGCTGAAAGAATCCGGCAGTTATCCCGCTTTCCACAGCGCCATGGAAGCCCGGTATAACCGGCGTCTTGACAGCAAGCAGGAAAAACTCCTGACTGCCCGGGAAATCTGTATGTTTTCCGCTGCCAGGATCCGTGAAATACTTCCTCCCTCTCTTCCCATCCAGGTGGAAGACGAGGAGATCTTCAGATGGTATTTTGACGCCCTGCTCACACAGCTGAAATATAAGGTAAGACATCTGCGAAGGAGCACACAAGAAAAGGAGGCAGACAAAGATGAGCGTTAATCCGATCATAGAAAAGATCATCTGGCAGATACAGCTCCGCCTGGAAGAGCCATTATGCGTTTCCGTAGGAGGCAGTGTTGCCACAGATATGGACGTGATCAAGGATTTCGACGGACATCCCTTCATCCCCGGAAGCTCGCTTGCCGGTGCCTTCCGGCATTATCTGGAGGAATGCGGCGGCGATACCTGCCTTTTCGGCGAAGGTTCCGGCGATAACAGCCGTATGAGTCCGCTTTTTATCTCGGACGTCACTTTTGACACAGAGGGAAATATCCTGGAAGAGAGAGACGGCGTCTGCCTTGAGAACAAGCAGGCCAAAGACGGGGGCAAGTTCGACATGGAAATCGTAAAAGCAGGAACTTCCGGCAGCTTGGAGCTCGAACTGAACATCCGGAAAAATGACGGGAACGGGAAGGGCGCCGTCTGGGAACAGCAGATCTCCCTGATCCTCTCCGGGCTCCACAGCGGAGAGATTCTCCTTGGCGCAAAGAAGACACGCGGGTTCGGGAAGCTGTCTCTGACCGGTATCCGGCGCAGGACCTTTTCCAGGGACAATCTGAAAGAATGGCTGGACTACACTCCCGGGGACAGATCCGGATTTTCCTCCATTGATCCGGATTCTTTGAACACTCCGGGCACAGAAGGAGCCGCAAAGCCGGAGCTTTTCGCGAGCGCGGTGATCCCCCTTGAACTGACCGGCGGGATCAGCATCCGCAGATACTCCGCCCAAACAGAAGAAGCAGATTATGAGACACTGACCATGAAGACACCGGATGGAACGGTAAACGCCGTGATCCCCGGAAGCAGCTGGGCCGGCGTGATCCGCTCCCGCGCAGGTGAAATCCTGACAGGGCTTGGCGTGCCGGAAGTCACCTGCCTCCTCCGGGAATGGTTCGGTTATGTGGATGAAGTGAACCATACTGCCAGACGCTCTGTGGTCACGGTCAGCGAAAGCCGGATCCGGGGCGGTGAAGAACTGGACGTCGTGCGGAACCGCATCGACCGCTTTTCCGGAGGAACGGTGAAAGGGCATCTCTATCATGAGCGGGCTTATTTCCGGGGAACCCTTTCCCTGTCTCTCAGAGTCCGGAGATCCTGTCCCGACTGGCAGGCTGTCTGCGGACTGCTGATCCTTGTCATAAAGGATATTGAAAACGGCTATCTTCCCGCAGGTGGTCAGACCGCTGTCGGAAGAGGGATCTTTGCATCCGCCGGACGCGAAAACCGGCTCTTCGAAGGGGAAGAGGACGGATACCTGCACGCTCTTGCCGAATTTGTCATGGAAAGGAAAAACAGCTATGGAATGTCAGATACATTATGACCTGGTCCCGCCGGAAGGGATCCTGCTGGCTTACTTCCGCATGGGGATCGTGTTTTCTCCTTATAGAAAAACAGGGGAAATGATCGAAGCCTCACCGGAATGGGCAGACCATCTCCACCGGGAGGAGGATCCGCTCCTGGAACTGCATCTGTTCGACGAAGAGAGGGAATACCGCCTGTTCCGGGACGCGGACGGGAAATACGCCCAGGATGTGGTGTCCGACACAGACCAGGCCGGGAAAGATCTCTATACCGAAGAGATGTACCTTGAGAAACCGTATGCATCCGTCTGCCGGAAGCTCCGCGTAGTCAACTATATCAGCTATACCGACGAGGGGATGCTTGAGATCACCAACTACCGTCTGTCTCCGGCAGAAAGTGAGACTGCCGGAAAAGAGAGGGGAAAAGAAAGGGGGACAGAAAATGGCTGAAAACAGAAAAACGCAGCCGCATACCGGCCGGTTTATCAACCCCTATATTTTTTACCCGTCTTCGAGCCGGGAGTCTGCGTATCCCGACGCGGGAGAAGAAAGAGTAAGCGGGAAGATCACCGCCGTGATCCGCACGGAAACACCACTCTTTATCCCCAACTCCGGGACCGACCATGCCTTCCGCGTGCCGGACGCCCCCGAGGAGCATAAAAGCTATGACTTCTTTACATACAGCAGCGCCAGAGAAGATATGCCCCTGGGAGAGCCGAACACGAAAGAGCCTGTCATCCCCGGGAGCGAGATCCGCGGAATGATCCGCAGTATCTACGAAGCACTCACAGATTCCTGTTACAGTTCCGTCACCGACGGCGAGCCCCTCTACAAACGGACCAGCGACCATTATACTCCGGCGTTGATCCGCAGAACGGCTGACGTGAAATTTGAACTTGTGACCAGGGTGAATGTCCATAAAGTCAGCCTGAACATGCTGAACCGCATCCGTGGACTCTCTGACGGGCAGAAAGTATATTTGCAGACCGAAGCAGTAAAGAAACAGGTTCCCGCCAAAAACAGAGGATTCCAGGAGATCACGCAATACAGGATCACCGGTATCAGCACAGAACAGACCTCGGATACTGACAGAGAAGGCTATGTGATCAAAGGCGAAGCCGGTCCCTCAGAAATGCCCCGCCCCAAGTCCAAAGGCCGCATCATCGAGCTGAAAAAACAGATCCCGGACGGGATGCCGCAGACAGAGGAGCCCGTCTTTCTCTCCCAGGAAGACCTGGCTTCCCTGGATCAGGTCCTGAAGACCTATGCAGATGAAAAGATCAATCAGAACCGGGAGAAAGGCCACCACGGCTATCAGGAGTACCGAGCAGCCTGGGAGGCATTTAAAACCGGAAATGCAGGGGAATATATGCCGGTATATTACTCCAGAATCCGCGGAGATTCCGCCTCCATTTACTATCTCTCCCCTGCATGTATCACCAAAGAAGCTTACCGGAATACTGTGGGAAAGATTCTTCAGAGACATGGAAATCTTAAGCCCTGCTCCGATCCCTCAGATCTGTGTCCCGCCTGCACTCTGTTCGGAATGATCGGACAAAACGGCGGACGCGCCTCCTCCGTTCGTTTTGCAGATGCACGGTACGTCGCGCCCGGGACAGCCGGTTCAGATGACAGCATGCCGGATGACGGGGCGTCCGTCCGCCGGGATACCGACCGGGAGAGTCCTGACTGCTATATGGAGCCGGTCACGCTCCAGGAGCTCTCCCAACCTAAGATCTCCTCGGCAGAATTCTATCTGAAGAAGCCGGAGAATGCCCGGTTCTGGACCTATGACTATAAGGTGACAGAAGATGGACACCTGGAACTCTGCCCGCACGAGATCGAGATCGCCGGACGGAAATTCTACTGGCATTCAAAACTGGATATCGACGCCGAAAAAGCGCCCGGGAAATTCTTTCCAAAGGTTCCGCCCGGAGAGAGAAACAAGACGGTCCGCCCCGTAAAGCCGGGAACCGTATTTACAGAAGACATTTATTTTGACAACATTACAAAAACCCAGCTCCGGCAGCTCATCACGATCCTGAATATCAGCAGTACCGGGGAACGGGGATATAAATTGGGAACCGGGAAACCGCTGGGACTCGGCAGCATCTCCATGAACGTTTCCGAATGCCGGATCCGGACGATCCGGCTGAACGAGGCGGAACGCTCCATCTCCTATCTGGAACAGTCATATAAAGAGTTCATGGATGAGGAGATCCCATCCTTTGACGCAGGCGCCGGCGCACTCCGGGATATGCATTTCGAGGAGGAGAATGTGAAGCTCCTCCTGAAGATTTCCGATTTCCATGCCGCAGACGGATTTACCGTAACCTATCCCGCTACCGGGGAACAGCTGCAGGATGTTCAGAGCGGAAAGCCGCTGACAGAAGGCTTCAAATGGTGGATATTGAACCGGGGCGGACGTATCGAAACCCGGGATAAAATGAGGTTCAGATCATCTCTTCCGACACTTGGCGAAGATGACGTTTCCCTGCCCGCAGATCAGGAGCAGAATGAGCCCAGTTCCGGAGCAGAATGAACGGAGATCAGAAACAGATTAGCAAAGGAGCCCTCATGGAACAGAAAAAAATGACTTTCGATATTCCCTATATCCGCCTGAGATTTTACGCGGAGATGCTCGCAGACACGCGGCTCCCCGCCTCAAAAGTATCTGCCCTGCGCGGCGGAATGGGGGAAATGCTGCTCCGCCAGAACTGTGTCAATGGCAGAAAATGCGACGGATGCATGTTCCATCAGGCATGCCCCGTATACCGCACGCTCTACACGCCCATGGATCCGAAGCCCCGCTATGTAACCGGCCAGGAAAGCGTCGGTTACCTGCTTGAGTGCAGCGACCGCTCTGAATTTATGGAAAAAGGGGACCGCCTGGTCTTCCACCTGGTCCTCTTCGGAGAGAGCATCGTCTACTTCAATCTGTATCTGCAGGCATTCGCCCTCCTGGGCATGAGCGGTCTTGGGAGCGCCCGTACACAGTTCCGGATCGCGGAAGTCCGTAATACGGAAGGCGGGAAGATCGTCAGCGGGAATCATGTTGACATGGGAAAATACCGGTATTCTCTGGTCAGCGACTATATAAAGAGAAGGAAGGCAGAACTCGGTTTCTGCGATGGGAAATACCGCCTTACTTTCACCGCTCCCCTGGCCATGAAATACCAGAAAGAATACATGAACCGCTTCTACGCGGAAGCCCTTGTAAAAGGGGCTGCCCGCAGGGTGCAGATGCTGAACTATTATATCGGAAACGACGCTGATCTTCCGGAATTTTCCAGGTATCCCGTGATCCGTTCCCAGACTGTGAGAAAAGAATCTGTAAAACGGTATTCCCATACCCAGGGCGGTCCGGTCACTCTGCGCGGTATTTCCGGGCAGGTGTTCTTTCAGGATATGCCGGAGGAATGTCTGAATTATCTGATCGCCGGGGAGCTGACTCACATGGGGAAATGCAGCAGTTTCGGGTTTGGGAAGTATTATTTGGAGCAGGACCGCTTTTATTTGCAGGAAAAATAACGTATAATGAACTGTAAAAGGCAGGTGAAAGATCATGGCAAGAATTATCGGTATCGGTTTACAGGATTTTCAGAAATCCGGAAAGATAATCTCTTTTATATAGATAAAACACGTTTTATCAAAGAATGGTGGGAATCCAGAGATAAGGTGACTCTTATCACCAGACCACGGCGTTTCGGAAAGACACTGACCATGAGCATGGTCGAACAGTTCTTTTCTACTGCATATGCGGGGAATGAAAATTTTAGAGAAACGGACGTCTGGAAAGATCCGGCATACCGGGAACTTCAGGGAAGTTTCCCGGTCATCTCACTTACCTTCTCTTCAATCAAAGAGAAAAATTATGAAGAGGCCAGGGAAAAGATTTGTTCTACGATCCAGATGCTGTATCAGAACTACCGCTTTCTTCTCGAAGGAGATACTCTGAGCGAAAAGGAAAAATCTGAATTCAATCAGGTGTCTTCCGGCATGAGGGAGTATGAAGCATCACTTACCCTTCAGAAATTATCGTGTTTTCTTTACCGCTATTATGGCAGGAAGGTCATACTTCTGTTAGATGAATATGACACCCCCATGCAGGAGGCTTATGTGAAAGGCTACTGGCAGGCACTTGCAGACTTTGTCAGGAATCTTCTGAACGCCTCTTTTAAAGACAATCCTTATCTGGAAAGAGGGATTATGACAGGGATTACCCGGATCAGTAAAGAATCTATTTTTTCAGATTTAAACCATCTGGAAGTTGTAACAACTACCTCGGATAAATATGCAGACTGCTTCGGATTTACAGAAAAGGAAGTGACAGATGCATTAAAAGAATACGGACTGGAAAACCGATTAGCTGAGGTAAAGAAATGGTATGATGGTTTCTGTTTCGGCGTTTACAAAGATATCTATAACCCCTGGTCTATCCTGAACTATCTGGATAAAAAGAAAGCTGCGCCATACTGGGTAAATACGAGCAGTAATCATCTGATCGGGAAACTTCTTCAGGAAGGCGACCGGCGGATAAAAGAATCTTTCGAAAAACTGTTGAACCGGGAATCTATTTATACCGAGATTGATGAACAGATTGTATATGATCAGCTGGATCTGGACGAAAATGCTGTCTGGAGCCTGATGCTTGCAGGCGGATACCTGAAAGTGAAAAGTAAAAGCGTCCGCGAAACCGCAAGCGACTGGGAGGCGCTCTACGAGCTGTGCGTTACAAATTTTGAAGTACTTATTATGCTCAAAAAACTGGTGCGTGGCTGGTTCGCATCCACAGCATCTAATTATAACGATTTTATTCATGCACTTTTGCAGGGTGATACAAAAGCCATGAATGTCTATATGAACCGGATTGCCTCATCCGTATTCAGTTATTTTGATACAGGGAACAAGCCTTCGGAGTCCACAGAACCGGAACGCTTGCACGCTGTGAAAGCGACCACTAAGGGTCTGACAGGACCAGACCCAAGTGTCTGCTTTTATCACGGCTTTGTCCTTGGTCTGATCGTTGAACTCGAAGATAAATACCGCATCACCTCGAACAGGGAGAGCGGTTTCGGGCGTTATGACGTACTGATCGAGCCAAAGGATACTGCCGATCCTGCGATCATCATTGAGTTCAAGGTTCAGGAATCAGAAGAAACGGATCTTTCGGAAACTGTAAGCTCGGCTCTAAGGCAGATTGAAGAGAAAAAATATGCGTCTGCATTAACTGCGCGCGGCATCCCGACTGACAGAATCCGGAAATATGGTTTTGCATTTTGCGGAAAGAAAGTACTGATCGGAACAGAAAAGACGAAATAACTCCAGGAGGGAATATCCATGATCTACGCAGTCAGTGATATACACGGATGTTATGAGCAATACAAGGAGCTTCTTAATAAAACCGGCTTTTCCGGCAACGATACTCTGTATGTCCTTGGAGACGTACTGGACAGAGGACCCGAGCCTATCCAGATCCTGGCGGATATGGCAGGCAGATATAACGTCATCCCGCTCATCGGCAATCATGAATACATGGCTCTCTCTGTCTTAAAAAGCCTGATGAAAGAGATCACAGAAGATAATTATGATAAAGTCCTGAATCAGAACTTTATGAAAAGTTATCAGTACTGGCTCTCCAGCGGAGGGCAGGTCACACTGGATCAGTTCCGGAAACTGAATCCGGATGATAGAGCATTTCTGTTGGACTATCTGGAAGAGTTCCAACTGTATAATGAATTTACTCTGAATGGGGAAAAGTA
>CBJMC01400__coassemble_574_pt1 | contig 97598 bp, 99 predicted proteins | sample CBJMC01400__metabat2_high_PE_029 | metagenome-assembled genome bin CBJMC01400 | reverse complement strand
AGCCGGCTTGGGATCCACTTGCATAGCAAGTGGTTTATTTGGATTTCTATCCAAAGAGGGGCATGCCACATGAGGAATTTACTTCCTCATGCGACAGCCCCATTATCTTTCCGCATACAGATTCCGTCGTCTCACCATCCTGCCATCCGGTATCAGAACACCATCTGCACCAGCAGCATATAGCACACGGTTCCCCCTGCGATGGAGAGCAGCATCTGTCTCTTCCACACATGCAGTACAACGACCAGCACAATGGAAATCAGCTCCGGAATGCCATGGCTTCCACTCAGTATGCTCACATCCTTCAGGCTGTAGATGACAAGAAGGCCGAACACGGCGAAAGGGAGTACATTTCCCAGATACTGAATATATTTCGGCGTGGGCTTTTCCGCAGGGAACACCAGAAAAGGCAGAAACCGGGTGACCGCCGTCCCCAGTACTACCATTGCGATTGTAATAATCTGCTGAGTCAGTGTCATGACAAATATCCTCCTTCTTCGTTCTCCTCTCCGGTACTTTTGTTCCTCTCAAGCGGCCGCCGCAGCATGGTCAGCACCACAAGGATCATCAGCATGGACGGGATGATGAAGTTGTCCGCCCCGAACACGAACAGACAGATCAGGGAGATGCCCAGCCCCAGGATGCCGCTCGTGTGCTTCTTTTCTTTGAGCCACTGTTCCAGAAAGATCACTACGAACATGGCTGTCATAACAAATTCAAGTCCTTCTGTGTTGAACTGAATCAGAGATCCGAAGATCCCTCCCAGAGTCGCGCCGGAGAACCAGTAGATATGGTTCAGAAGCGTGACAAAGAACATGAACCATCCCCGGTCCACATCTTCCGGAATATCTGCAGTATAGTTGATGGAAAAGCTCTCGTCGCACATTCCGAAAATCAGATAGAATTTTTTCCATCCGGTTCCCCGGAATTTATCCAGCATCGAGATCCCGTAAAAAAGATGTCTCGCATTGATCATCAGCGTCATGGCAAATGCCTGCAGAGGGTTAAACGTCCCGAGCAGCATGCTCACGGTCACGAACTCGATGGATCCCGCAAAGATCGTGATGCTCATCAGCATCGGATACCAGAAGCTGAAACCGGACACATTCATATAGATCCCGTATGTAAGGCCCAGGAACCAGAACCCGGCAAAGATCGGTATCGTATAGGGAAAAGCTGCCTTGAAAGCTTTCCTGAGCATTTTTGATTTCGACTGCTCCGCTTTCTGCTGCACCGTTTCAGGCTGTTTCTTTTCAGGCTGTAATAATTCCTCCTGCATGTCTTTCTCCTCCGGTTAGTGTAATTGTCCTATAAAAACTTACCACTATATTTACATACAATCAACACTATAATTGTATGGATTACAATTTTTCTTTGTCGCTGCCCTCCACTTCCGAACGAAAGCGCGGCCGCCGTGACAACAGGAGGCATACAGCCGGAGATTGAACTATGCGTAAAAAGAAATGTTGTATCTGCATACATTCCGTTCTATAATTGTATGCAAAATATCGCTTTCAATATCAGATTCAGCAGGATCATTTTCAGGAGGTACCCATGCCGTTTAATTCTTTTTTAAACTATCCCATGTCGTGGAAACCGGAACGCAGTCAGTTAAAACGCCCCATCTATCTCTCCCTGGCGGAACAGCTGGAGAGAGATATCGCAGCCGGATTCCTGACTCCCGGAACAAAGCTTCCTCCCCAAAGAGAACTGGCGGATTTTCTGGACATCAATTTTACCACCGTCACCCGAGCCTACCGGCTCTGCGAACTGAAAGGACTGATCTACGCCGTAACGGGAAGCGGCACCTTTGTGGCTCCGAATGCCGCCAAATCTGTGACGATCTCCACAGAAAATCTGACCAGCAGCAGCATTGACCTTGGTTTTGTCAGTTCCTTCGAACAGTGCAACAGCATGATCAGCGATACCGTCGCCTCCATTATGCAGAAACGGCAGTTTGCGGAGCTTCTGGACTATGAATATCCCACCGGGATGCCCCATCACAAAACAGCAGCGCTGAACTGGCTTTCCGCCCTGGGTGTGCATACGGATCCGGATCATCTTGCCATCGTCTCCGGCACCCTGAACGGGCTCGCCCTGACGCTTCTCGCCCTCTTCGAGCCCGGCAGCCGGATCGCCGTGGACACTTATGCCTTTGTAAACTTCATTGAACTGGCTAAAATGCATCATCTGCAGCTCGTACCCATTCCCGGAGACAATGAAGGGATGCTTGCAGAGGAACTGGAAGCACAGCACCTTCTCAAACCCATCCACGGTGTTTTTCTCTCCCCTTCCTGCTGCAATCCCACCACAGTGATAATCTCCGAGCGCAGAAAAAGAGCCCTCGCCGGGGTCATCCGCAGGTACGGCATGATCCTGATCGAGGACGATATCCATGCATTTCTAAGCGCCGGGATTCTCGATGATTACCAGGGACCCATGTTCCGTTTTCTTCCGGAGCAGTGCGTCTATATAAGCGGTACTTCCAAGCCCTTATGTGCCGGTCTGCGCGTGGCCTATGTGGTGTACGGCGACCGCTTCCGGGAGGCCATACAGCGCGCTGTCTTCAATGTAAATGTCAAGACATCCTCCCTGGACGCCGAGGTGATCACAGAACTACTTCTCTCCGGAACAGGGCGGGAAATCGTAGAGAATAAGCGCGCCCTGGCCCGGGAAACGAATGAGCTCTTCTATGAATTTTTCCCCGCTGAAAGAGGGAAAGGACATCCCTTAAGCTTTTACCGCTGGCTCCCGATCCGTGACACCCGCAGAGGGAGCGAAGTTGAAAATGACCTGTTAAATGCCGGGATCCGCGTCTACCACTCTGACCGCTTCTTAAGCGGTGCCCGGGGCTCCCGGTGCTTTCTACGGATCTCTCTGGCCACGGCGCGTGAAAAAACTGTGCTTCGGGAAGGGCTGTCTATTCTCGCGGCTCAGGACATGCATTTTCCGCAGTCCGAGCATCCGTTGCAGGTAAGGTGACTTCCGCACTCCCTGCATGTCACCGGATGATAGTGAGGCACATAGAGATCTTCTTCCGGAATATCATATCCCCATTCATCTGTCAGATGGAAATGGATCCCTCTCCCACGGTAACTTAAGCCGGAGCGGTAAGCCTGCTGCGACTGGATCCTTTTATCCGGGATATGGTATATCTTTCCCCCTTTTATAAAACAGGAGCCGGTCTCAATAAAACTGAACGTAACATCATGTGCCCTGCACTGCTCACTCAACCGCTCCACCCATTCATACCGGCAGGGACGGGCCCCTTCATAATTCTCTCCGCCGCACAGGACCTGTTCGATCTGTCCTGCTCCCAGGTAGGGTTCCAGATCCACCGGTCCGATCAGGGGAGCCGTCATAATCCCTTTATGTTTAAAAGGAAGCCGTAACAACAGGGGAATCCGTTCGTCCGCACGCTTCTGATTTTCACAGGTCACATTGAAAAAAATATGTTCCCATCCATCATCCCAGTCATAGGGAAGGCATGCAGGGGCACGCTCCGGGCGTTTCGTCAGAAGAAAGAACTTTACATCTTTTCTCTGTCGCATGACCGCCCACGCCTCATCTCTCCACTCGTCCGCTTCCTCCAGAAAAAAATCCGAAGTCATACAGACCCGGATCATTTCCCCGCTCTTCACTTTATAATGCCCGTCCCGGTCCTTCTGCAGAGGGTAACGGAACCCGTTCTTCGTCCGGTAGATCCTGCTCCCGTCCTGTCCACGCATCCGGTCCAGAAAATACATATAACAGTTTTCACATCCCTCCGAGCACTTCCTGCACCCGTGCCACGGATTCCATATATCATGCATGATTTCACTCCTGTTTTCTCCGCCGGACTGCGGAAACCGGACAGTGTTCAAAACAGCTCCCGCAATGCAGGCAGTTTTCCTGCCGGATATGAAACGGCTCTCCCGGTTCGATACAGCTCTGGGGACAGTTCGCTTCACATGTCCCGCATCCGATGCAGTCCTCTGTGATTTCGTACCCTTTCATTGTAACACGTCCCCGGCCCACAGTATAGCTTTCCCGGAAAATCGGCCGTACTCCCAGGTTAAAATACTCGATCTGCGCGTCCCGGATCACGAACACGATTCCGATATTTCTCGTATCTCCCGGATAGACATTCGCCAGATAGGGCTGTTCCTCAAAGATCGTATCCATCCATTTTTTCTGTTCTTCCTCCGGCACGGGAACCGCTTTTGCGGAGAGGCGGATCATCTCTTTATATCTGGTATAGCCAAGGATCTGCACTCTCCCGTCGCTTAACAGTTCCCGGCAGAAGTCCTTGCCCCTGGCTGTGAAAAAATAGATTCCGTCCGGTTCATAATGAATGGCACTGATATTGCGCACCTGGGGATTTCCCTCTTCGTCCACCGTGGCAAACGACAGAACTCCTACATACTGCAGCTTCTGTAAACATGTCTTTGCATCCATTCTTATCCTTCTCCTTCATATTCTTCTCCTTCATGTGCTTATCCTTCATGTGCTTATCCTTCATGTGCTTATACTTTACACCCTTATAATTCGTCTCTCTTTCCGCGGTTTCGCTTCCGGATGACGGTCCCCTTCCCGCGGATACCCCAGAAGGAGCTGCATCACCGCATAATAATCCGTGCGGATTCCCCATTTTCGCAGGATCTCCTGACCGTACGGGTCCGCAAAGGCAGTCCATCCCTGTCCGATATAACAGGAGCCGACGCCGAGGGCATCCGCAGCGAGCATCATATCAGAATCTTCTGCAGGATATTCTCCTCAATCTGCCTGCTGTCGAATCTCCGGATCGAGCGGCGGTGCAGGATCGTGCCGATAACCGCATCTGCCTTTTTCTCTCTATCCTCTTTCATTCTCATTCCAGTCCTCTTTATCCCATTCATCTTTATCCAACCTCTTTCCAGCACTGGGGATCTGCCGCATAGAAATCCCCATCCTTCCCGCCGGCCACGGCAGGACATCCCCGGCACCACGCCAGAAGCTCGCATTTCGCGCATTTTTCAAACTTCGTATAGTCCCGGTACTGCTCCATCTTACCCAGCCATACATCTGCAATCCTGTCGGTAAATACGTTTCCAACCTTACTGTTCTGCACTCTCCGGCATGCATAAATGTCACCTGTAGGAAGAATGGTCAGATGACAGTTTCCGCAGTTGCATCCCCCGTAGATCATACCTTCCTGCGCGCTCTTCGGAATCCGAAATTCTCCGGTCTCATACTCATACAGAGTCCACAGATGATCCTTCTTATTAAAATATGTCTCGCATCCTGCTGCTTCATATTCCTTAAATTTTCTGTCACAGTCCTCCAGAAGCTTCCGGTAGCGCAGCGGTTCGATTCCCACATCTTTCTCTTCGCTTGTGGGGCAGTACCTTGCAAAAGCGAATACATCTGCCTTATGCTCCACAACAGTGTCAATAATATCCGGAATCTCGTCAATATTTGTGCCGGAAACTGTGGTCATGATCACAGCGCGGATGCCCGCCCTCTTAATACATGCGATTTTCTCCAAAGTGATGTCAAAGCTTCCCGGCTTGCGGAACCAGTCGTGCGTCCCGCGCATACCGTCCAGGGAAAGCTGATATTTCTCACAGCCATATTCCTTCAGCCTCCGACAGACCTCATCATTTAAGTGAAACGGATTTCCCAGAATAGTAAAAGGAATCCCATGCTCTTTCAGAAGTCCCAGAAGTTTCCAGAAATCCGGATGAAGGATGGGATCACCTCCGGTAATATAAAAGTAGGGAAGCCGGTCATAAGTCCTGCAGAAATCAAGACAGTTTTGGAATGTCTCCTGCATCTGTTTCCAGTTCATGGAGTCCGGTTTTTTACAGTTATCTTCCGAAAAAATATAGCAGTGCCTGCACCTCTGGTCACATTCATCCGTAATATGCCACTGAAAAGAAAAATATTGCTTCATGGGATCTCCCTCTCTTTCTTCAAAATGATTTCCCCGGCGGAAGCTCCGCCGGGAATCTCCTGTTTTACGGCTTTCCGCCTATTTGTCCGCTGCTCCGCAGGCTGTTCCGCACGCCGCCGGTTTCTCTTCCGGCTTGTCTGCCGCTCCGCAGGCCGTTCCGCACGCCGCCGGTTTCTCTTCCGGCCTGTCTGCCGCTCCGCAGGCTGTTCCGCACGCCGCCGGTTTCTCCTCCGGCCTGTCTGCTGCCCCGCAGGCTGTTCCGCATGCCGCTGCTGCCTGCGTCTCTGCTTTTTTGCTCCATCCGAAAAGATTGGAAAGTGCCATAATTTTTTACCTCCGCTTTCTTTTGTCAAACGTTCTTTTCCGTTTGCATTGTCATTGTAACGCATAAAGTTACATTAAAAAAGCAGGCACTTTTTTGTAACCTGCTTACCGGAAAGTAACTCATAGCTATACAAATACATATATACAAATCGAACTCCTGTTTTGTGATAAATCCACAAAAATATTTTTCTGCTTTTCCAGTATGCAAACATCAAAATCACGGGCGATCTTAGTTCCAGGAATTTCGATGTCCCGTCAGGAGCACTGTCATAATTTTTTCAGTGCCTTATCTCTGTTTTCACGGCGTTTCAGCCAGAGATACCTAATTTTGATGCAGGAACTTTACACACCAGAGAACAAGGAGGAAAAAACATGGGGAAATCAGACACAGCAGTAAAAATCTGGCTGAGCGACGACAGACGTTTCGCCGATCTGTTCAACGGAACTGTCTTTGGAGGGAAACAGGTCGTCATGCCGGAAGATCTTGAAAAACTGGATCGTGAGACAGACATTATCATCACGGATAAGAGAGCCTCCACCAAAGGGCTCCAGCGCCATCGTGACATCGTAAAACAATGGAAACATGGCACTTTTCTCGCAGTACTGGCCTGCGAAGCACAGGATAAAGTCCACTATGCCATGCCTGTGCGCAACATGCTTCATGACAGTCTGACCTATACTGAACAAATCCGGAAGACCTGGCAAAAACATCCCGGACAGCATTTGACCGGTGAGGAATATCTCTCCCGGTTCCGAAAAAAGGACCGGATCTTCCCGGTCATTACGCTGGTATTCTATTATGACCTGAAAAAATGGGACGGAGCAATGGATCTGTATGACATGTTCCATTTCGATGACGTATCTGAGGAAGAGACAGAAGAGATCAATATTCTGCGTACTTATCTTCCCAATTACCGGATCAATCTCATCGATGCCGGAAATGTAGAAAACATAAATCGTTTTCACACCGATTTACAACAGATTTTCGGCGTGCTACAATACAGAGGACAGAAAGACGAACTTCGTAATTACATGTTAAATAACAGCAGCTACTTCAGTCAGGTGGACCTGGAGACATATTACGCGCTCCAGGCATTCCTGCACTCGGAAAAGATGTTTAAAAAAGTAGAGATTCCAGATCAAAAGGAGAGGATCAATATGTGTCAGGCAATCGAAGATATCTATAAGGACGGCAAAAAGGCCGGTATCAAAACTGGTATCAAAACCGGAATTAAAGAGGGACGTACTTCCCTCATCACCCAGATGCTTCAAAACGGACTACCTGTATCGGAAATCCGGAAATATACGGATGCCACAGATGAAGAGATCTCAAATGCAGAACAGGCGGTCCATGGCACAAAATAAGTACCGGAAAACAGTGAGGTGATAAAAATACTGACAAAAGACGAACTTCCCGCATGTCCTGTGGCTACGACTGTGCAGCTGATCGGAAGCAAGTGGAAACTCCTGATCCTGCGCAACCTGCTTGTGCGCCCCTGGCGTTTCAACGAACTCCGCAGAGATCTGGAGGGCATCAGCCAGAAAGTCCTGACTGACAGCCTCCGCTCTATGGAATCCGATGGAATCGTCACCCGCACAGCCTATCCCGAGGTACCGCCCCGGGTGGAATATTCCCTGACTCATTCCATATATCCGCCTTTCATCGGCGAGACAGCTCTTTCGGCAAACAGCTTCAACACTCCGCGGGCAAAGCGGCTCTCTTTCGGGACCAGCTGAGCCCGCCTTTTTTCCAGAATTTTTTCGACCTCCTCTTCATCCATGCGCTCCCCGTTTACCCCCACGATCCGCAGGATACGTCCGGGGATACTGACCTCGATCAGATCGTTTTCTTCCACCAGTGCGATGGGACCTCCCTCTGCCGCCTCCGGGGAAATGTGCCCGATGGCAGGGCCTTTGGACGCCCCGGAGAAACGCCCGTCTGTCAGCAGAGCAATGCTCGCTCCCAGTTCCGGGTCGGAGGCAATGGCCTCCGTCGTATAGAACATCTCCGGCATCCCGCTCCCTTTTGGGCCCTCATAGCGGATAATCACCGCATCCCCCGGTCTGATCTCATGGGTTAAAACCGCATGTATGGCGTCCTCCTCACAGTCAAACGGTCTTGCCCTCAATACAGCCTCGAACATTTCCTTCGGGACAGCGGTATGTTTTACGACCGCTCCGTCCGGAGCCAGATTTCCTTTTAAAACAGCGATGCTGCCGTCGGTTCCGAAAGGCCGGTCAAAGGGACGGATCACGTCCTCCCGTTTCAGGTTCCACTGATCCAGATAGCCCTGACATTTCTCATAGAATCCGTTCTTTTTCAGTTCTTCCAGATTTTCTCCCAGTGTCTTTCCGGTCACCGTCATTACATCCAGATGAAGCATATCCCGGATCTCTTCCATGATCCTGGGCACGCCTCCTGCATAGTAGAAGAACTGGGCGGGCCACTCGCCGGCAGGACGGATATTGAGCAGATAATGGGCGCCCCGGTGGAGACGGTCAAATGTATCTGCATCCAGGTCAAATCCGAACTCTCTGGCAATGGCAGGAATGTGAAGCAGTGAATTGGTAGAACCGGAGATGGCCGCATGTACCATGATGGCATTTTCAAAAGATTCCATTGTAACAATCTTGTCCGGAGTCAGGTCATGCTCCGCAAGCCATACCGCCTGTTTTCCCGCCTTGCACGCCACTTCCCGCAGATCCCGGCTTGTGGCAGGCATCAGGGCGCTTCCCGGGAGCATCAGCCCCAGTGCCTCCGCCATAATCTGCATGGTGGAAGCGGTCCCCATAAAGGAACATGCCCCGCAGGACGGGCAGGCATTGTGCTTGTAATAGTCCATCTCCTCTTTCGTAATCTCTCCCCGCTCATACATGGCACTGTATTTTCCGATCTGCTCCAGTGTCAGCAGGTCCGGTCCGGCGTCCATCACACCGCCGGTCACAACGATGGAGGGGATATTGATCCGCCCCAGAGCCATCAGATGTGCAGGCATACTTTTGTCGCAGCTTGCAATATAGACAGCGCCGTCGAAAGGCGTGGCGCCTGCATGGATCTCGATCATATTCGCCATCATGTCCCTGGACGGCAGGGAGTAATTGATCCCGTCGTGCCCCTGCGCCTCTCCGTCGCAGATGTCTGTACAGAAATAGCGCGCTCCGTGCCCTCCGGCGTCAGCCACTCCTTTTCGCGCCTCCTCTGCCAGTTCCAGCAGATGTCCGCTCCCCGGGTGGCTGTCCCCGAAAGAACTTTCGATGAGGATCTGGGGTTTTGACAGATCTTCCGGCTTCCACCCGGTCCCCAGACGGAGCGGATCCAGTTCCGGTGCAATTTTTCTCAGTTTCTGACTTCTCAGTTCCATGGTGTTTTCCTCCTGATTCATCTGATATTTCGCTCTTTAATCATCCGATGTTTTCTTTCTAATCCATCCTTTTTTGGACTGTTTGAGCAATTTTTCCGCATTTTTTGCGCGAATTCATCCGATGTATTCAGCATATCTCTTTTCCACAGAAAAATCAAGACCGGTCTGCTTATCTTTACATTTAATTTATTTTGACATTTCCATCATTCTGTACTATTCTGATCCTATACTATTTTTAAATCACAGGGGAATCATATGATAAATTCAGATACAAAAAACCGAAATGAAAAGAGCCTGCCGGAAAAATTGTCGGATGATATCATCCACTACATCTTAGAGGAACAGCTGCAGCCGGGAGACCGTCTGCCCAATGAATCCATACTGGCGGAGAAGCTCGGTGCCGGGCGAAGCACCATCCGCGAGGCCATGAAGCTTCTTGCCTCCCGCAATATTGTGACCATCCGCCAGGGCTCCGGGACCTACATCTCCTCCGCTCCCGGGATCGTGGAGGATCCGCTTGGCTTTACCTTCATCGATGATAAGAAGAAACTGGCGGCCGATCTTCTGGAAATCCGTTTTCTCCTTGAGCCGCCCATCGCCGCCATGGCCGCATCCTGCGCAGGCAGGGAAGAAATAGAAAAGATTCTGAAACTGTGCGATGAAACAGAGCAGCTTCTGAAAGAAGGAAAGGATCACACGGAGAAAGACGTTGCCTTTCATACCGCTATCGGCATGAGCAGCGGCAACATCGTCGTTCCCCGTCTGATCCCGGTGATCAATTCTTCCATCCCGCTCTTTATCGATCTGACCGGAAGCGAACTGCGCCGGGAGACCATCGAGACGCACCGGGAGATCGCGGAGGCCATCGCCGCACACAATCCCACCCGGGCACATGACGCCATGTATCTGCACCTGGTCTACAACCGGAGAAGGCTCTGATCTACAGAAGCGCCATGGCGATGGTCCCCGCGGTCAGAAGGAGAAGGCCCACAGCCTCTCTCTTTCCCAGTTTCTCCCCGAATACAAAGTAGGAAAATACCACCGTCACCAGTACGCTTAACTTATCCACGGGCGCCACCACACTGGCCGGCCCCTCCTGGAGCGCCCGGTAGTAGCACAGCCAGGACGCCCCGGTTGCCACCCCGGAAAAGCAGATAAATGCCAGCTCTTTTTTCCCGATCCTGCCTGCTTCTTTCTGCTTTCCGGTCACAAACACCATCAGCCAGGCCATGACCAGCACCACACAGGTACGGATGGCGGTTCCCAGGTTGGACTCCACACCTATGATACCGATCTTACCCAGGATCGCAGTCAGACTGGCAAAAAATGCAGAGCCCGCCGCGTAGAGGAACCATCCTCCTTTGCTTTTCTCCGGCTCTTTTACATCCTTCTTCTCGATCATCAGAAAAATTCCCGCAGCAATCACAATTACCGCAGCCGCTTTCGGAAGCGAAATTCCCTCGTGCAGAAAGATCAGCGCCAGGATAATCGTAAGGACCGTGCTGGATTTGTCAACCGGCACCACCTTATTGACGTCCCCGATCTGCAGAGCCTTAAAGTAGCACAGCCAGGACGCCCCGGTGGCCGCGCCGGAGAGAACCAGAAACAGAAACGTCTCCGGGCTAATCGACGTGATCTGGTCCCAGGAACCTGCCACAAATACCATAAGCCATGAAAAAATAAGGATCACCACTGTGCGCACAGCCGTCGCCACCGTGGAGTCCGTCTTTCTGATCCCGCACTTTGCCAGGATCGAAGTCACACCCGCAAAAAACGCAGAGCCTGCTGCATATAAAAGCCACATTTTCTATGCCTTCTTTCAAATATATCTTTTCAGATCATTCATCACATCCGCCAGTGTGATGGATCCCAGTTCCCGCTCCATTGCTTTCTGCACCCGCAGAAGCTTATCGTCCAGAATATTGTGGATGTTTCTGCCCACCGGGCAGTTGGGGTTGGGATTCTCATGAAAATGGAATAGCGTATTCTCCTCAATACACTCCACAGCCCGGTACACATCCAGAAACGTGATCTCCTCCGGCTTTTTTGCCAGAGCCGCCCCGCCGGTTCCCCGCTTCACCTCGATCAGCCCTGCATCTCTGAGCTGTGAGAGGATTCTCCGGATCACAACAGGATTCACGTTGATACTTCCCGCCAGAAAATCACTGGTTATCTTATAATCATTTTTAAAATTCTCCATACAGGCCATCATGTGTATGGCGATCGTAAATCTGCTTGAAATCTGCATAATATCCGCGCCTTCTTTCTTTACCTTCCCGATCCAACCTCGATGAGATTCCCGTCCGGATCATAGAAGCGGACAATTTTCTGTCCCCACGGATGTTCTGTCAGCCGGTTCACATACTCGACTTTTCCACCGTTCCTTTCCATTTTCTCCAGTTTTTCCACAAACAAATCCATGTTATTCTCCTCAAAATAAAGCTCTGCAGCATGATTCCGGAAGATCACCTTCCCGCCGACTGCTTCTTCCCACACCGGAACCGACTGCAGGACAAGCCCTTCGGTCATAATCACTTTATCTCCGCCGTCCAGTATCACATCCAGACCGAAAAGATCGTGATAAAAACGCTTCGACCGTTCCATATCCGTCACCGCGATCAGTACATTTTTTAACTTCATAAATCCTGTGTCCTTTCATCTTTGTTCTCAAACACATCTGTACAGTTATTGAACGTCTGTACAGTATTGAACGTTGTACAGCTATTAATCTACGAAGATATTATACGTTTTTCTTTTCGGTTCCACAATGGTTTCCTCATTCTCCTTTCCCGTTTTTTCATGAAGCGTTTTTTCATGCGTTTTTTCCATATCCTGCCGCGTTTCCGATCTCCACAACCCTGGTGGCGATCTTCTCCCGGAACCTGCGGTCATGCTCTGTCACAAGCATCGTCGGCTGATAACGCAGGATCATATCCTCGATCTGGATCCGTGAAAACACATCAATATAGTTGAGCGGCTCGTCCCACAGATAGAGATGGGCGGGCGTCATCAGAGACGCTGCGATCAGCGCTTTCTTTTTCTGCCCCTCCGAGTAATCCTCCATGGACTTTGTAAACTGCTCCCGCCCAAAATCAAGCTGACGCAGAATCGCACGGTAAAGGCTCTCCGGAAGATTTCTCTCCCGGCAGAAGTCTGCGATACTCCCCCGCAGGAAAGAAGTATCCTGGCTCACACGGGAGATGACAAGCCCTGACGCCAGGGTGATCCGCCCGGTTTCCTCCCATGGCATCTCCCCGCCTTCTCCCGAAGCAGCCAGAATGGCTCTCATAAGACTGGATTTCCCGCACCCGTTGGCTCCGTGAAGGAATACCCGCTCCCCCTGCCGGATCTCAAGATCAAGATCCCGGAACAGCGGTTCTCCTGCATCCCGGTACCGCATGCCGAATTTCTCTGTCCGGACGAGCACCTCCTTCCGGTGGATGAGGGGAGTCAGCTTCAGTTCTGCCGGATTCTCGATATCCTGCAGAAGACCTTCCTTTTCCTCGATCTCTCTTTGCATCCGAACCTCCATATTCCGGACCCGGCTCTGCATCTTCTTTGTCTTTGCCCCGATATAAGCCCTTGTTGCCTTGCAGCGGTCATGCTCTTTTACCGGGTCGAAACCGATCTTTGTACTCTCATTTTTCTCCGCCCATTTTTTATTCTCTGCAGCAGCTTTCTTCAGCTTTGATATCTCCCGCAGATGCTTCTCATTTTCTCTGCGCGCGAAACTGTCCCTGCGCAGTTTGTTTTCCTCCCATGTTGTAAAATTCCCCTGCTGTACCTCGATGGTGCTCCGGTTCAGCACAAGCATATGGTCCACGCAGGCATCCAGAAGCGTCCGGTCATGGGACACGAGGATAAATCCTTTCTTCACGGAAAGGTACTCCTGTATCGTCTCCCGCGCCTGCCCGTCCAGATGATTCGTGGGCTCATCCACCAGAAGGAATTCATTTTCCCCGGCGAAGAGCACTGCAAGCATGACTTTTGTCTGCTCCCCGGGACTCAGCGTCCCAAACGGACGGTACAGCACTTCTGCATCCACACCGAGCCGGTCCAGCTCGCAGATCACGCGCCATTCCTCACAAAACGGTTTCCACCGCTCCGCAAGTTCTGCCGCCCTGCGCTCCATATCCCCTGCTTTTATCTGATAAGGAAAATAATCGAATCGGATACCTGTACGGATCGTTCCCTGGTATTCATAATCTCCCATCAGCAGGCGCAGAAAAGTCGTCTTTCCTTTGCCGTTTCTCCCTGCGAATCCCAGTTTCCAGTCTGTATCAAGCACAAGAGACACCCGGTCGAAAATGAGATCCGGGCTCCCCTCATAAGAAAAAGTAAGATTGTTTACCTGAATCTGTGACATACACATCCCTCCCTGCAGGCTGCCAGAAGGATGTGCATTTTTCCTGTGCCGGACCTCACCGCAGGATCCGCCTGAGCACAATATCCCGCTGAATTTCCGCACAAAAATAAGAGGCTGTGAAGAGCACATCCGTTTTGACAGCATAAAACAAATATCCCCCGTACCGGGTGATATCATGATCTGGTCTCATGCTTTCAAAAACAGATTATCTCTTCATCTTTCCACCTCTCTCCTCATTATCTGCCATGATTCTACCTCACATACGCCGACAAGTCAAGCAGAAAATTCATCGGGTCATCCAGTCAAGAAAGGCGGCGAGCAGGAGCATGATCAGCGGGACGATATATTTCCGTGGGTGGTGCCAAAGATCGCTCTCTGTCTTCCAGCCCCGGATCGGATGTCTCCATTCCAGAATAACCGAGAGAACAGCTCCGGACAGGGCGAACAGTATGACCGTTCCCCCATGGAGCCACATGTTTCCGCCATTGAGGATCTGCCAGCCACATAGATAAATCCCCGAGACAACACCGTTGACCGCAAAAAGAAACAGACAGTATCTTCTTCCAAACCATCGGGACTGTCCGGGAAGGGCGCGGACCGCCCGCTCCAGATCCGGGTCACAGGACAGCAGCGTACACAGCGGCGTATTCAGACAGAGCACCGAAAGACCGAAGGGAAACATATTCATTCCCGGAATCTGGCGAAACAGCAGGGGCAGAAAAACGGCGAACGCACACAGTCCCGCGGTATTGACAAGATAATTTTTGTTTGCCATCAGATATCGTATCAGATAAACAGCTATATTCCCGCGCCCTGATCTTCGCCGGGCTGTTTTCTCCGCCGAGGCGGCATTGTAAAAGTCAAAGGCGTCTGCAGAACGCAGATACACCGCCGCAGCCGCGATGCTCAGCAGCGCCGTCACCAGAACAGGTACAATCCGTCGCGTCAACAGAAGCACTGCCAGAATGCCCGCACTCCAGAGAAGTGGAAGAACAATATGGTATTTCCGCCACATCCTGTATACCGCTGCCGATACAGTACACGCCATACAGCCGCAGAGCAAAGCTGTCAGCATATCCGGGCAGCTCCACTTTGCGACCGCCGAAAACAGCGCCCAGACCGGCAGTGTTTTTGTGATCAGGGCATGCATTCCCAGCACAGTCACATAGAAGAACACAAACCGGCGGTTCTCATAAGGCAGCACAAGCATCCCCTGCACCGTCTCCATATGCCGACGCCCGGCAAGCGTCTGCCACATGGCGGATGCAGCCACAAATACGGATGCCAGCCAGAGGACAGGCGGAGCAATTTCCAACTGTACTTCCATCCCCCGGACCGCTGCGAATACGATTACAGCCACCGCCAGGCTTTTGCTGATGCTTTCATACTTTGCGCCAAAGAGCTGCTTTGAGAGAGCCTTAAACATTTTCATCGCCAGAGAGCACCTCCCGGATATGTCCGGCGGCAATTTCGGCGCCGGTGAAACTCCTGCTGATCCTTCCATGTTCCAGAACAAGAACCCGGTCAGAGGTCAGACAGATGCTTTCCAGGATATGGGAAGAAAACAGAATCGTCCCGTATTCCCGGTAGCCACTCATGAGCTGATATAAAAACTCCGTGCTCTGGAAATCCAGGCCATTGACCGGTTCGTCCAACAGCAGAAGTTTCAAACGCAGGGCAAATGCCGTGATCAGATACGCTTTTTTCCGATTTCCCGTGGACAGCTCCTTCAGAAGAACATCGGTATAATTTTCAAAATGAAAACCTTTCACCAGATAAGAGACATCCGGGAGCGGCACACCGTAGGACGCCGCCGCATACGCAAGATATTCCCGGAATGTAAAATACTGAAAGGATCTGTCTTCTGCAAAGACAACGTAACGGCTGCGCTTGAAGTTTTCCTTCCGGAATGAGAAAGATTGTCCCTCCCATTCAGCACGTTCCAGACAGTACCCCGGCAGGAGCCCTGCCAGAGTTTTGATAAAGGTCGTTTTCCCGGCTCCGTTTAATCCGATCAGGCCGATCACCTCATTTGTGCCCAGCTCCAGGGAAAAATCAGAGAGCACCGGATGGCCGGAGTCATACCAGACATTCAGATTTTTCAGAAAAAGAAGAGAGCTGCCATCCATCATATATCACCTCCGGCTGTCTTTCTCCTGAATATTCTTCTCCTGACTGCTCCTGTCCCTGTTCTGATCGTCTCTGCTTTGATCGTCTCTGCCTTTTTTCCAGAGAGAATGTGCTGAAAGCAGCATGGCAGCGCTGAGAAAAACGTACAGCAGTGCAAACGGGATATTCAGCGTGATAATGCTGAAAACCAGACATACAAGAAACACAATGCCGAGTGTCAGACGGGTATAAAAATGACGCATAGTAAAATCCTCCTTGCTGTTGAATATTGGATGGTTCTTTCTATGCGTCAATCTTACATCATATCAGGTCTGTCTGCGGAGCTGTCCGCAAACTGCAGGATTTTGACTGCGAACAGTTCTGTATTTATTCGTCAACGGAAAACGTCACCGTTACATCACCGTCTCCAAGCGCAGTCTCCCAACCGGTCAGATCGTCAATTCTTCCCAGCCTTGTATAACTCCAGGAATTCGAGCCGTAAAACATAACAATCTGATTGCCCTGATACAGCACGATATCTCCTGCCTGTGTTGTTGTCTGCCTGTTGCTTGTGGGAAGGTTCGTCCCCAGAGATCCCACTTTTTCGAAACCGGAATAATCACTCATCTGAATGGTGACAGGATTCTCTTCCATCATCTCTACCAGAGCGTCCACGGCTCCATTGCTTTCCAATGTGGCGGTAAAACGGCTGCCGCCAACCTCCACAATCATTTTTCCGTCCATATTCTCTTCCTCCACAGTATCATCCTCTGCAGCATTATCTTCTGCAGTATTATCTTTGGCAGTATTATCTTTGGCAGTAATATTCTCTGCGTTCCCATTTTCTGTCTGCTGCGCCTTCTCTGTTTCATCAGCAGCTGTGGCGGATCCAGCCGGAGCTGCGTCCGGAACAGAATCCTGATTACGCTCCATCTGTCCGCCGCCTGCACAGCCTGACAGTCCGACAGTAACAGCACACACAATACCAAGCATCTTAAGAATATGTTTTTCCATCATGCAGCCCTGCCTTTTCGATACTTCCTACATACTTTCTTTCAGAATCTCTTTCACTTCATCCCGGTCAAGGACTTTATATCCGCCCTGCCTGTTCCTCCCGCAGTCTGGAAATTTCCTCTTCCATAGCTCTCTGCCGTTCCATATGCGCCATCATAACAGCAAACATCAGGATCAGGTCAAGAAAGATCCATGTCATCAGTTCATCATCAGAGAACCGGATAACCGTCTGTTCCGACAGGGATACCAGACCCAGGAGACTGAAGGCAGTGACCATTGCCGCAGGGCGCATAAGACCGTTCTCCCCCGTCGCTCTGTCTCCGACCTCATCCCGGTTCTTTCGAAGCGTATGCCGGAAAGCCACAGCATACGTGATCATGACAAGACGGACGAGCAAAAGCGCTGCGTAGTACTCCATGCAGTCTGACCGGAGAAAACGTGGTGAACCAAAAAGAACACCCAACCATGCTGAAATAAGGAAATCCCACAGCGCAATGCCGAGTTCATAGAAAAATGCAAAGAACAGGAGCATCCGAAGACCTGCTGCCTGTCCGTTTTTCTGCCGCAGGCAGCAGAGAATCAGACAGATCAGCGCTGCCTCCAGCGCACTGCCTGCAGCAGGCGCAGCTCCCAGTACCACAGGGATCGTAACAATCAGCCCTGCTGCCACCCCCGCCTGTTTGCCCGCTTTTCCTGGGTAAGTATGAATTCCCCTGCTTCCGGCATAAACCCGGTCAGTCAGGATCGCCGTGAACATGAGTCCCAGTATGACCCGTATTTCGTTTGTCAGAAAATATGCTATAACTTCTACCCATCCCATCATATGCGGCTCCCCCAGAAACGGTTGATCTGCTCCCGAACTTCCTGCACATGTGACCGGCTGATGGGAAGCTCCCCGCCATTTTTCAGTACCGCCATACCTCCGCTGATCCGCATGACATGAATCAGATTGACTATACAACCCCTGTCGATGAAAATGAATTCTGTATTATCCAGTTCTTCATAGACCTTCTGAAGACTTTTTCTGACCTTTGACATACCTCTTTCTGTAATAAAACAGGAATTTTTCCCATCGCGTACTACATAACAGATATCCCGGTACGGGATCCTCTCCATCCGGTTTCCCGTCTGAATCAGGTACTCTTTCCCGCTCTCCAGGCTGATCAGCCGGGCAGCCTCCGACACCGCAGGCGCAAGCCGCGTCTCCAGTTCATTTTTCGGGACGTATCGGAAGATGGACAGTTCAAAAGCGTCGATGGCATACTCCAGATGAGATGTCGTAAAGATTATCCGCACGTTCGGAAGATACCTCCTGATCTTCTCTGCCATCTCCATCCCGCTTAATTCCGGCATCTCGATATCCAGAAGGAGCAGATCGTAAAAGTAACCATCGTCTGCAATGTCAGAAAGCAGGTTCCGGCTCTGTGTATAAGTAGTGATTTCAAAACTGCAGCCGCATTTCTGCAGTGTTTCACGCGCGATTTTCTCACAGGCAAGGGCTGCCTCTTTTCCATCGTCACATACCGCTGTCTTTATCATGTCTGTTTTCCCCAATACAATAAACTTTCTTTGCAGCTTTTTTACCTATCCTCTTTCGCTGCCAGATAAGTATACCATACATCAACCACAATCAGCACGCATAATATTCCCAGGGAAACTGCCAGACATGCATCGTCCTCCGCCAGAAAGCATGCGATAATCATGCAGATTCCGCCAACAATGAACGAAATTCCCCCGAAGCGTTGGCATTTCTTCCATACAGTCTCGTTTTTCATACTCCATTTCGTCCGCAGCCCTGCCACCGAGTTCATCCGCAGCTTCGGCATCACATTTCCCAGGACAATCATTCCTGCACCGAAAACAGTAAACAGGATCTGACTGTTCCCGAACGGCACGTCCCCCAGATCTTCCACCTGATTAAAATCCGTATAGAGGAAAAAGCAGGTCATTACATCAAAGACGGCAAGGCTCGCAAGTCCTGCAATCACCGTCACCTTCTCGTTATTTTTCCCATCTTCCTCATTCTTTCCCGCAGCCTGCGCCACAACAAGCATGACTGCGCCGAAGATAATCGTTACCACCGGGAATATCAGTGTCTCGAATTTACTTCCCCATCGGGTCACTGTTCCGTCAGCACCGTAATGCGCCGGAATCTGCTCCGGCAGAAACGGCAGCGCAATAAGCACAAGCACCAATGGCAGAAACATAAGAATATAGTAAACTGCTTTTCTGTTTTTCATGTCAGATCTCCTCCCTGTTTCCATCACTTTTTAAGTTTCTTTCCTGTTTCAGCTTCGGGCTTTCTCCGGCAGATTTTCCTCACTCCCCTGTTCTTCCCGCAGTTTTGTAATCCACATGATTGTCTCATCCAGAATCGAAAGATTAAGCTCATAGTAAATATAATTCTTGTAGCGGGTCTCATAGATCAGATCCGCTTTTTTGAGCTTTGCCAGATGATAGGATAAAGCCTGGGGCGTCATATTCAGGGCATGGGCAAGATCTCCGGAGCTGATCCTTCCTTCTTTCAACTTCATCAGAATATTCCGCCGGGTTTCATCTGCAAGCGCAGCGAGCACCTCATGTACAGCCATTGACATCACTTCCTTATCTTTATTTTCTTAATCTTCATCAGCTTTACAAATATTATCGGACACTATCCGTCTCTGGATCTGCCACCAGGTATTTCAAATTTTCTTTAAACAGATTATAGGAAAACAAAGCACCAATGTCAACAGGTATTTAAAAATATTTTTAAACAGTTTTCGCTATCCTTTTCTTCTGTCCGAAAGTTATACATAATAGAAGGGTAAAACGTTTTGAACTTCATTACCGGGAAAGGGGATTGGTGTGGAGACTGATTTTCTGCTGATCCGAAAAATGAAAAAAGGCGACGACAGTGCTTTTGAAATCTTTGTCCGCAGATACTACGAAGACATTCTTCGATACTGTATGTATCACTGCGGGGATTCCGGTTACGCCGAAGACCTGACCCAGGAGACTTTCGTGCGCTTTTTCGCCGGGCTCCCCCGATACCGTCATATAGGAAAGGTCTTAAACTACCTGTACACCATCGCCGGGAATCTCTGCCTGGATTATCATAAGAAGACCCGTGATATTCCGACAGATCCGGCGGACGGCTTATTTCTCTCCGAAGGAGCCGGATTTTCATCCGGGGACAGCTTTCCCTCTTCCGGAGACAGCATAACCGACCGTCTGCTCATCCGCCAGGCTCTTGAACAGCTTCCCGATGAGCTCTTTGAAGTGACCGATATGTATTATTTCCGGGAAATGAAAGTGTCGGAAATCGCCTCTGCCCTTCATATCGGACTGCCCCTTGCAAAATACCGTCTGCGCCGTGCCAGACAGGAACTCAAAAAACTTCTCACCCGAAAGGAGGATACAAAAAATGATGCGGACTGATATCTCGAAAATGCTTGAACAGTACAAACAGGATACCACTGCCATTCCGCAGGAAGAAAAGATCTGCGAGACCATCTCGGCGTCAAAGGACCGTTTTTTTAAGGAAGAGGAACATACCGTCCTCTCCCGGCGTTCATTCCTGTATATCCAGTTCCGGCTGATCCGTAAGCGCTGGTGGCTCCTGCAGGGTATGATACTGCTTCTGCTCTGGATGCTTATTCCTCTGGCAGATCAGAGCCGATATATATACCGGAGCATGGGGGTGGCGTCATCCCTGTTCGTCATCCTGCTCATCCCGGAGCTGTGGAAGAACCGGACCAACCAGTGCATGGAAGTAGAGTCCGCCGCCTACTATTCTCTTCGGCAGATCTATGCGGCGCGGATGCTCCTCTTCGGGATCGCGGATACAGCGCTTCTCACCGTATTCTGCACGGCGGCGGCACTCTCACTGGAAATCTCACTGACCCGCCTGCTGACACAGTTTTTGTTTCCCATGACGGTCACTGCCTGCATCTGCTTCGGGACCCTCTGCAGCAGACGGATGTTCAGCGAGGAGTTCTCCGTTGGCATGTGTATCATCTGGTGCGCAGTATGGTGGTTTATCATCCTGGATGAGCGGATCTACACAGTTCTTACCACGCCTGTATGGATCGGGCTTTTCGCAGGGGCGGCGGCATTTCTCATCTATGCCGTCCGCCGCTCGGTCCGGCAGTGTTCTTCCGTCTGGGAAGGAATCGCCGGATACCAAATTTAAAGAATCGCATGATATGAAATATAAAAGCATTTAAAACACCCGCTCAACGACAAATTCAATGACAACTATAGAGGTAACAGATAATACAACGACAACTATGGAGGTAACGGATGGAACTGAAAATAATGAATCTGACAAAACAATTCGCCGATCTCACTGCAGTGGACCACATCAGCCTCACCATGACAGAAGGCGTATATGGTCTGCTCGGTGTGAACGGTGCAGGAAAAACGACGCTCATGCGGATGCTCTGCACGCTGCTCACGCCCACAGAGGGGAAGATCACCTTCAATGGAAAAGATATCTTCCTCATGGATGGGGACTACCGTAAAATACTGGGATACCTGCCTCAGGAGTTCGGGTTTTACCCTGAATTTACCGTAAATGATTACCTGCTCTACATTGCCTCTCTCAAGGGCATCCGTCCGGCAGTAGCCAAAAAGCGGGTTCGGGAACTGACGGTAAAGACCGGACTTTCAAAGGTATCCGGCAGAAAGATGAAGAAACTCTCCGGGGGAATGAAGCGCCGTGCCGGCATCGCCCAGGCCATGCTGAACAACCCGAAGATCCTCATTCTGGATGAGCCCACCGCCGGTCTGGACCCGAACGAGCGCATCCGCTTCCGCAACCTGATCAGCGAGCTCTCTGAGGACCGTCTGGTGCTCCTCTCCACCCACATCGTATCGGACGTGGAATATATAGCGAACGATATACTTTTAATGAAAGACGGAGGGATTCTCCACCGCGGAACCGCTGCAGACCTGATCCAATCCATGCCGGAAACAGTATGGAGGTGCTTCGTGGAGAAATCAAAAGTCTCCTCCTTCATGAAAAAATACAAAGTATCCAACATCCGCTCCGAGCCTTACGGGGCTCAGCTTCGGATTATTTCCGGGGAAAAGCCTCTCCCTGACGCTGTCGAAGAAGAGGCCTCTCTGGAAGATGTATTTCTCTATTATTTTGGTGAAAAGGCTGGTGAAAATGATGCTGCTATTTGAAATCAAAAAAGTTCTCTCCAAACCGGTAAATAAGATCGCCCTCCTCATCCTTGCCATTACGCTTGCCGTGGTCAGCTATTTTGCTGTCATCAGTGTTTCCTATACGGATGAAAACGGCAGTTCATTCAGCGGTCCCGCAGCAGCAGTCCGTCTGCGCGAAGAGAAAAATAAATGGGCGGGCCGTGTAACCGAAGATGGGTTAAAAAAAGTCCTGCAGGAGAACAGCCGGATCAATCAGTCTCCGGAATACCTCTCCACTGACGTGACCCAGAATAACATCGCCTATTCCGAAAAACAGGGCTTCTCAGACATCCGCGAGATGATCAACTTTGCTTTTTCCGACTTTCAGGAGTATGACTACTACCGGGCAGACAAGGTCAGTGAATCCGAGGTCGGAAAGCTCTATGAAAACCGGATAGAAAGCCTGAAGACCTGGCTTTCATCGAATGGTATCAGCGAGCGCTGGTCACAGGCGGAGAAAGACTACCTGATCCGGCAGTTTGATGCGCTGGACACGCCTTTATACTATGAATATTCCGACGGGTGGCGCTCCCTTCTTGAGTATGCGCCCACTCTGATCATGTTCACCGTGCTGATCGCCGGTTTTCTCGTATCCGGCATCTTTCCCGGAGAATTCACGCTGAAGGCAGATTCCATCTATTTCTCCTGCCGTTTCGGGAGAGACCGTGCGGTCCGCGCCAAGATCGGCGCCGGATTCGTGATCGTATCCGCAGTTTACTGGATCATGATTCTCGGCTACTCCCTGGTCGTCCTGCTCTCTCTGGGTGCGGGCGGCGGCGGATGCGCCATCCAGGCGGGCAGGGGCTGGAAAAGCTTTTACAACATTACCTGTTTCCAGGAATATCTGCTGACCATCTTCGGCGGATATGTAGGAATCCTGTTTGTACTGGGACTTGCCATGCTCATCTCCGCCAAGCCCCGCTCCGCTGTATTTGCCGTGACGATCCCTTTTATCATCCTGTTCGTGCCCTCCATCCTCACAAGTATGAATATTCTCACCGGGGTTCTGGGTTTCTTTCCCGACCAGCTTCTGCAGATTCCCTCTGCGGTAAGCAGTTATAACCTGTTGGAAATCGGCGTTTTTGTCACAGGAGCCGTGCCTGTTCTCTTTGTCCTGTATCTGATCCTGTATGGAGCGCTGCTCCCGGTCACATACCGGCTGTACCGGAAAAGCGAACTGCGGTAAACCTGTACAGTCGCTGAATGGATTATAAAAGATAAGGCTGCCCATGAAAGAATCATGTCCCGGATGGGATCATATATCCTGTCATGCGGCAGCCCTGTAAAAGGATTGTCTTGAGTTTAATATTCTATGCAATCTTACTTTTTAAATTGTCTACTTCCTTTTTCAGATCAAGAACCATCTGTAAAAGCAAAGCTGAATTTTCATTTTCAAGGTTCTTAATGCGATAATATTGTTCCAGTTCTTTATAATTCGCTTGCAACCTGTCTAATCGTTTTTCTAAAAAGCCCTGCACACGATCCAGTTCTTCCAAAACCGTATTCTCAACTTCCCGGATCGTTACCTGCATTTCATCAAAACGCTGATCCACTCCGTCAAGACGTCCGTCTATTCCGTCCAGACGCTGATCCACTCCGTCAAGACGTCCGTCTATTCCGTCCAGACGCTGATCTACTCCGTCAAGACGTCCGTCTATTCCGTCCAGACGCTGATCTACTCCGTCAAGACGTCCGTCTATTCCGTCCAGACGCTGATCTACTCTGTCAAGACGTCCGTCTATTCCGTCCAGACGCTGATCTACTCCACCTAACTGTGTTTCCAGAGGTTTTAATCTTTCATCCAGAACTTTTGATATAGCCAGTATATCTTCCCGAGTCAATGCCATTCTTTTCCCTCCCTTCGTACAATCTTTATACAATCCTCTCCTTTGGTATCCTTACTTTATCACCTTTGCACTCCCATGTCCAATAAAAATAATATAAATAAAATTAATTATCTGTATTTTCCTCCCGATATTCCAGTATATCCCCCGGCTGACAGTGCAGTTCCCGACATATGGCGTCAAGGGTGGAAAACCGGATTGCCTTCACACGCATAATCACGCAAACTGGCTGTTATACAGTTCCGCATAAGCCCCTTTCGCACCAAGCAGTTCCCGGTGGTTTCCCTTCTCTATAATGTCTCCGTTCTGCATGACAAGAATCAGGTCGGCATCGACAATCGTAGATAACCGGTGGGCGATCACGAAGCTGGTGCGCCCGCTCATCAGCGCTTTCATCGCCTTTCCGATCTCCATCTCCGTCCTTGTATCCACGCTTGACGTAGCTTCATCGAGGATCAGAATGGGCGGGTCGCACAGGAATACCCGGGCAATGGTCAGTAGCTGCCTCTGCCCTGCGGAAATATTTTCCGCATCGCCGCTGAGCACGGTATCATACCCTTTTGGCAGCGTCCGGATAAAGAAATCCGCTCTGGCCGCCTTTGCAGCCGCAACAATCTCCTCCCTGGATGCATCCGGACGCCCGTATGCGATATTCTCCGCCACTGTTCCCTCGAAAAGCCAGGTATCCTGCAGGACCATTCCGAAATTTCTCCGCAGTCCTTCGTAGGACATCTTCCCCGTATCCACGCCGTCCAGACAGATCGTACCGCCGTTTACCTCGTAGAAACGCATCAGCAGGTTGATCAGCGTGGTCTTTCCGGCTCCCGTGCTTCCCACTACCGCAATCTTCTCGCCCGGCCGGGCCTGGAAGCTGATATCCTTCATCAGCATCTTATCCGGCGTATAACCGAAACGCACATGCCGGAATTCCACGCTTCCATCTGCCTGGCTGACCACACTGGGCTGTTCCGGATCTCTGCGGATCTCCTTTTCATCGAGAAGTTCAAAGATCCGTTCCACCGATGCAATGGACGACTGCAGGGAATTGATCATATAGGCAGCTTCCGTCAACGGCTCCGACGCCTGATACACATACTGGAAAAATGCCTGAAACACACCCACCGTCAGCACACCGTCCAACAGCAGTTTTCCTGCCATCACCGCGATTACCGCCTGTCCCAGACGATTCACAAGACGGATAAACGGGTTTACCGCATTCATCATAAAATCCGCTTTCCGGGAAGCCTCCGCCAGTTCTTCCACCGCTTCACGCATATCCCGGGTACTGGTTTCCTCCAGATTAAACGCCCTGATCACCGTGCGCCCGCTGTATGATTCCTCCACCTGTCCGGTGACACGGCTGACCGCCTGCTGCCTTAACATGGCGTAGCGCAGCGTCTTTGCCGCAAAAAGTTTTGTGGACAGAAGAGCCAGCACCGTAAAGAGCAGAAATGCAAACGTCAGTCCCACATGGAACCGGAACATCATGATCAGGGAACCGACCACCATCCCCACTGCGGTAAACAGTTTCAAAAGCCCGGTCTGCATCACCTCGGACATCTTATCCAGGTCATTGGTGACACGGCTTAAAATCTCGCCCGTTCTGTGATTGTCGTAGTAGGACAGCGGGAGGCGGTCCAGTTTCCGGCTGATCTGTGTCCGCAGTTCCAGGCTCAGACGTTCCGCAAAGCTTGCCATAAGGAAACTCTGAAATGTATAGAAAATCCCCGTCGCCGTATAGATCGCAAAAAGAATCAGGATCTCTCTGCCCCCGTGTTCCCACGTCACCTGAAACGGGCTCTCCCCTGAAACCGCCTCCCGGATTTCCCTCCAGAGAAGGTCCACGATGCCAGCACTGTAGACCGGAGCCGCCACAGAAAGTATGGTGTAGAATATCACACTGATAAAAACAATAATCAGACGGATTCTCTGTCTTCCCATGGTATTCCACAGCCGGGCCACCGTTTTCAGGGCATTGTCCGGCACTGCATACTCCATTTCATCACCGATCACCGTATTTTCACTCATACTTTTCCGCCTCCCTTCATCTGTGAATCCGCAATTTCCCGGTAAACCGGGCAGGTTTTCATCAGTTCCTCATGTTTTCCGATGCCCGCGATCCGTCCCTCGTCCAGAACAATGATCTGGTCCGCATCCAGGATCGTGCTGATCCTCTGGGCGATAATCAGCACCGCCGCATCCTTTACCTCTTTTTTCAGTGCCTTTCTCAGAGCCGCGTCGGTCTTAAAGTCCAGGGCAGAAAAACTGTCATCAAAGATGTACAGATCCGCCTTCTTCATCAGCGCTCTGGCAATCGAGAGCCTCTGCTTCTGCCCGCCGGAGAAATTCGTCCCTCCCTGCGCCACATGGGCGTCCAGGGAATTTGAAAGACTGCCCACAAAATCCGCCTGGGCGACGGCAAGGGTATGCCGCATCTCCTCCTCAGAAGCTTCGCCGTTCCCGTGGTGAAGATTGTCAGCGATTGTCCCGGAGAACATCCATGCTTTCTGCGGCACGTAGGAAATGTGCTCCCTCAGTTCATGCTGGCTGATATCCCGCACATCGCATCCATCCACCCGCACGGTGCCCTCCGTTACGTCGTGGAGCCGCAGGAGAAGCTTTGCGATCGTGGATTTTCCGCTCCCCGTTCCGCCGATCACCGCCGTCGTCTCCCCGCGCCTGCACACAAAATTCAGATCTGTCAGGGCATTTTCATCCGCATCCGGGAAACGGAAAGTAACATGTTCAAAGCAGGCCGCATCCGCTGCGCTCCTATCCGTTTTCTCCTGCATCTTCCCCGTTCCATCCTGAATCTCCGGCTCTTTTTCCAGCACTTCCTCGATTCTGCCGATGCAGACTTTCGCCCGGGGAAGAAGGATAATCACCATCTGAGCCATGATAATATAAAAGAGAATCAGGATCGAGTACTCCGTCAGTGCCGTAATATCGCCGATCTCCATGAAGCCTGCTCCGATCCGGTTTCCGCCAAGCCAAAGGATCGCCACGATACAGATGTTGATCACGAAAAACGCCGTGCTCTCCAGTCCCGCAAACAGAAGATTGGCGCTCACCGACGTCACCGCGTATTCTTCAAAGGATTTTCGCATCCTGCGCTCCTCGTCATGTTCTTTGTTAAATGCCCGGATCACACGGACTCCCGTAAGATTTTCCCGGAGTACCACGTTCATCCGGTCCAGAAGCTTCTGCAGCCTGCCGAAGATCGACGACGCCTTTCTCGTCACAAGAACGGCAAGCACGATAATCAGAACAGTAACGCCGATCAGAAGGAATCCCATCACCCGGTCAATGGCGAATGCCATACCGATCCCCATGACACAGACTGCCGGAACCGGAAGAACCATCTGGATACACCACACGACAGACTGCTGAATGATATTGATATCATTTAATGTCCGGGTAATCATGGAACCGGTGCCGAACTGTTCAAAATCATGGGAAGAGAACGTCAGCGACTTCTCATAGACGGCATTTCTCATGTCCCGCCCGATCTTTGCCGACAGATCCGAGCACAGCCAGCTTCCGAGAAGCGCCCCCGCTCCCGCCAACAGCGTCACGATAAGCATGGCAATGCCTTTTTGGATAATATATTCCAGGCTGCCGTTCTCCACGCCGATATTGATCATATCCGCCGTCAGCCTCGGAACCACCAGCCCGCCCGCCACATCAAGGATCATGGCGAAAATGGTAAATATACAGAGTATCCGGTACGGTTTTAAAAACCGCAGTATCGTTTTCATGTCAGCTCCTCCAGCATCTTTTTTACTCTTCTTTGAAAGTTCTTCACATATTTCCGCGAAAGTAGAATAAACATCGTTCTTTCTTCCGGCGTCATTTCCAGAAATGCTCCGTTTTCCACGTCCAGGATCGGACGGATCTTCTCCTCGACAAATGCTTTTCCCATGGCCGTCAGACAGATATGCTTATCCCGCCCGGTGCTCTCTTCCAGATAAATAAACCCGTCCTTCTCCAGCCTGCGCACGGAAGAGTTCACTGTCTGTTTGCTGATGTAGGCCTCCCGGCAGACATCTCTCTGAAGACATCCGTCCCCCTGTACACAGACCGTGTAGAGCACGGCAAGGGCACTGTCCGATATTCCCAGCTTCAGCGCAATATCGTGATAAAGCTCATCCAGCTCTTTATATAGACGGTTAAATTCCTGCACTTCTGATTCCTGATGCGCATCCATGATTCTTCCTCCTTAGTCCGATTTCGTACTTTTCTATAATAGTCCGATATCGTACTATTGTCAACATAACTTTGAAAACTTTTTGAAAATATAATGCAGACCGGTACACTTCATAAAAATCACATAAAAACCGGAAAAACCGTATTATATCCGAAAAACAGCACAGTATATTATAAAATATACTTTTATATTATTTTATATTGACTTATTCAAATTTCCGTGTTATGCTTCAAATATATTAAACAGTGTTAAAAGGTATTGTTTGGAGGTATGACATATGAGCCAGTTACTAACAAAATCAATAAAACTCTCAAGAGAAGACGCCATCTCACTGAATGAGATCGTCAGAAAAGATCCCCGGATCGAAAGGGGATTAAGCGAAGCACTCCGTATCTGTTATGAGGACGCGGCGATGAATATTCCCCAGTGGAAAACCGTTCTGGAAGAAGCAGAACATCTGGACTATTCCGGTGACAGCGCGGATGCATCAAGGGAATCCTCCACCATCTCGTTTCTGATCGGCGAGGATGTCTTTTCCCGGGTCCTCGCAAGTGTCAGAGAGCAGCTCGGATATGCGCGCCCGAGAGGGACATTTATCACCCGGCTGTGCATCAAGGCCGCAAGGTGTAAGCTCATCCGGGAGGCTTCTTCCTCTGCCGCTTCGGATAATCCTCCGCAGGACATTCCGCGCTCGGACAATTCGGCTGCAAACCGCATAATCCCGGGGCTTTCACTGGAGGAATTCAAAGACCTGGATGACACGGATGAAAAGCTGAATGCTATTTATAAAAAACTTCTTGAACTGCAGACTCTTTTGATGAGGTGACTGATATGACAGATTTTCACGCACTTTATAAAGACGTACCCGGCAGACTGGAAAAGCTCCCGAAAGGCTATTTTCGCTTTTCCGATCTCTGCGACAATCCTCCCGCCGGACTGGGACGGATCTTCCGGAACGACGTGGCTGCAGGCAGATTTTCCGGTGTCCGCAGGGTGGATGCAGACTGCCGTTCCGTAGTATACGAAAAATATTAACCGCTTCATTTCTTTCCGTAATTTTAATCCGAAAGCTGCTCCTCTTTTCGCACCGGTGTGATATAATGTTTCTATCGAACCGGAAAATAAGATATACCGGAAAGCATTTGGCGAGGAATATTATTTATGATACTCAGAAAAGAGACTGAAAAAGACTATGAAGAAGTATACCGCCTGATAAAAGAAGCGTTCGCCACGGCGGAACATGCGGACGGCAATGAACAGGACCTTGTCGCCGCCCTGCGAAAGGGAGAATCATTTATCCCGGAGCTGTCTCTGGTTGCAGAGAAAGACGGCTGCCTGGCAGGACATATTTTATTTACCCGCGCACTGGTCGGTACAGACGAAGTGCTGGTTCTTGCCCCTCTGTCCGTAAAACCTGAATACCAGCGACAGGGAATCGGAAGTGCGCTGATCGCGGAGGGTCACAGAATCGCCGGAGAAATGGGATTCGAGTATGCTCTCGTCCTTGGAAGTGGACTCTATTACCCGCGGTTCGGATACGTTCCTGCAGAGCAGCTCGGAGTTGAAGTACCTGACGGCATGCCGTCTGCCAACTTTATGGCTGTCCGTCTCAGGGATGATGCCCGTCCCCTGCACGGAGCCGTCACCTATGCGGAAGAATTCGGAATATAACCCGACTTGGCAGGAATATGGATCGGATTTGCCTGATATCAGATAATTAATAGGAGGAATTCTGACATGTATGCACTCTTAATATTAAACTTCATCTGCCCTTTTGTTATGGTTCTGGTCGGATGGCTGCTAAAGAAGCACCCCGCCTCAGATATGGATAAAAGCAGCGGGTATAATACCCCTGCTGCAAGGAGATCCAGAGAACGGTGGGATTACGCCCAGAAGACTGCACCGGACATTTTTATCCCTCTGGGAAAATATGCTTTCCTGGCGGAGATCATCGCGAATCTGATTTTTCTTATTATGCGGTGTGATCCCCTGCTTTCTGTGGCGGTCGGCGAGTGTATCGGGATCATATTTGTCATTGCAGGATTCTTTTACACAGATTCCAGAATCAAGGGCAAATTTGGAGACACCGGCGAGTTATGATGAAAGGCAGGGAGAGGAAGGGCGGTATTTCAGTTGCCCTTCTCTTATCCTGCCTTTTTCATGAAGCGTTAAAATATCCTGTCAATCTGCTGTTTCATGTACAATACGGCATTCTTTTTTCCAACAGGCGATTCCATACAGATGAACAGTCTCTATCCCATTCTGTTTTAATTCATCCGCATATCGGTTTTCTCGGATCTGCTGCAGGGCTCTGTGGCACGCTTTGTCATATGACTGATTTTCTGCATATTTTACTTCAATTACACACCCAGTCTTTTCCTCCGGGATTTCAATCAGGATATCACTGTAACCATCTCCGGACTCTGCATTAGATCTGACAATCCAGTCGGGCTGATTTCCAAGGATCCCCAATAATACGCCATGATAAAATTATAGTAAAATCCTTCCGTGCGGATTTCTGCAAAATTTTCAATTCCAAATCGAAAAAACAGCAAAGCAACCGCCGGTTGCGCAATAGTTGGTAGCGCGCAACCGGCTTTCTGCGTTATAATCCTGGTGAAAGATGATACATCCGCACACGGACCAGGAAAGGAGGTGCCTCATATGGCACTGGGAGATAACATCCGCGAAAGACGCACACAGTTGAAAATGTCTCAGGAATATGTGGCCGGGCAGCTCGGGATCAGCCGGCAGGCGGTAGCAAAATGGGAGGCGGGAAAAAGCGAACCTTCCGCCGCAAATCTTGCAGAGCTCGCCGCCCTCTTTGAAATGAGCATCGGGGAACTTACCGATCCCGAAAAATACACGCGGGAACAGGAAGCACAGCAGAAGAAATTAAAAGAAGCACAGAGGAATTGCTGCTTTTCTGCACTTCCTTGGACATGTATAAAAAACAGAAGATGGAAAAACTGCAGGCTGTTCTCGGTGCAGCCACACTGTTTTCCATCTTCTTTCTCCCGGGACTGATCCCTGCAGATTCTGCCGGATTCAGATATTTTCTCTCCGATCTCGCCACCGCAGCGTGCCTGATCGCACTGAATCTGAAGTACTGGCGCCACATCTGGCGATCAAAGTAAAACTTTTATTTTCTCAGCACCGGGGTGCCTCCTGCAGGGACCCCGGCAAAATCCCAGACCTCCCCGCTCCATCCCAGATCATCGGTATAGAAGGCTTTCTCTCCTGCCCTGATGTCTGAAACAGACAGTATTCTTGTCTCATTTCCTGCATTCCTGCTGCTCCGGCTGTCCGAACTCTCCAGCTCATAGACATTGCTGCTCCCGCCGAGCACATCCCACCCGGCAATCCGGTTTGCATTGACACCGGTGCTTAAGCTTACGGAATTTTCAATGGTCACGCTGCCATTGGCAGGCCCTCCGATGATTCCTCCGTTTCCCGTCGCGTCCGGGGCGGCGATCTCCACCTTCACATAGCAGTTCCGGATCGTTCCTCCGCCCATCCATCCGGTGATACCGCCTGCCCTGGCGCCCATCTGGTGGCGGATCTTCCCTTCGATTCTCCCCGTTACAAAACAGTCTTCGATCAGGTTTCCGTCGAACTGTCCTGCCACTCCGCCGATGGTATTGTCCGCTGTGAGGGAAATATTCTCGATAGCGATCCGTTTCACCGTGCTGCCTGTAATCACTCCGGCAAGTCCGCCGGCCTGATTGGCGTTATTATTGATTACCAGATCTCTGACTGTCACATTTTCCACCGCCGAGTTTTTTATCTCCCCGGCAAGGGCTCCCTTCTGCTGATCCAACACAAGGCTGCTTCCTTCGATGGTCAGATTTTTCACTTCTGCGCCGTTCATCTTTTCAAACAGCCCTGCATCCAGCCCGGTGATCGTATACCCGTTTCCGTCCAGCGTTCCCGCAAATGTTCCCGCCACCGCGTAAGAACCGGAACCGCCATCAAATATCCCGGTAAAATCCAGATTGTCTTCCAGAATATATTTCTTTTTCAGGGAAACAGCAGAATCCCCGATGGCGAGAAATTCTTCCGCCGTAGTGATCCGCCTGTCCCCCGTCGTCACGGTCATATCGCCGTACTCATAGTATCCTTCCGTCTTTGTCTTAATAAGCGGAAGTGTAAGATCCGCATTTTCCACCTTCACATTTCCGGCAGTCACTTTCTTTGACTTCACTGCCAGCATTGCCTCGGCAGACGCCCCGTAGGACGGTTCGAAAATCGTCAGGTTCTTCACCTGGGCATACTGCAGATCTCCGAACAGCGGGTAGGACATGCCGGTCATCCGATACCCTTTTCCATCCAGGATTCCGATGAATCTTCCGGGAATATAGCTTCCGTTTTCCGCTTTCACTCCCGTAAAATCAATGTCATTGTGCAGTTCATAGTACCCGTATGGGTTCTCTTTTGCCAGCCGGATCAGCTCTTCCGCCGATGTCACCGGAACAGCCGCCGGACTGCTGTAGATTCCTCCGTCGCTGAAATCTCCGGTCACCCTCTTAATCATACCGTAGAGCATCCGTTTCGTCTCCACACTCTGATCCGCGTTTCCATTTCCCGCATCCGCCTCAAATGCCGCCCTGAACTGTGCAATTACCGTATCCTTGTCAAAATACGGGATCCGGTCAAGTTTCTGTTCCACATCCGCGTAACGCCCCAGTTTGTAAGACCTCCAGGTAATGGAATCGTCCTTTGTAATCTTCCGAAGCGCATCCAGGTCATTTTCCGAAAGAGCAGAAATATAGATCATATACCCTTCCTCATAACCGCCAAGCCCGAGCATCTCCTGTCCAAGTCTCTTGAAGGAATGTGTATCCGGCGATCCCGCATCGTTGTGGGACTGATACCAGTTCATGCTGTAGAAGGACTCAAAGCCGTAACTTCCGTCTGTTGCCGTCCCCACCTGCTCCGGAAATGTTTTTCCAGTCCGGACAGAGATCTTATTATCCCAGAGGTCAGCCATATCGGTAAGCTGCATTCCACGGATCTCATCGGCCGTCATTCTCCTGTATGTCGTCGTCATGGATGCCGTTCCCGCCGCCGTATGCTCTGCTTTCACAGCCACCGCGGCCTGCTGTTCCGGCGTCAGGGAAAGAAATGCCTGTGCCGCCAGATAGTCAAGCACATATCCGGTCTCGAACATCTCCCGGTAGAAGCTGTGTACTTTCTTTGCTGAATCAATTCTTTCATAGCTGAAATTACCGGTCATCTCCACGCCGATATCGTTGATTTTGGAAATGTTGAACACCATACATCCGTCCCGCATCTCCTGGGCGATATTGCCGTCCGCATGCGCCTCGCCTCCGGTTCCTTCTCTTCTTCCCGCACCTCCGTAGAAATATCTGCCGTCCTGATTGTGGGCGGTCTCATGGCTGAAGGTAAAGAAAGAATAGTCGCTGGTGCCAAGCGCCGCATCCCACATCCAGATCACATTCGTACCGTCTGCTACCGCTGCGCTTCCGTTCAGGGCGTTCAGCATGTCAACTGCCTCATAGACCCATTTCATGACCGGATCTCTGGTGACGCCTTTTTCCTGCATTCCTGCGTCTGCAGCTTCACTCTGCGGGAAAGAGAGTCTCGTATCATACTGAATATTTACGAAACTGTTAAGCTGTTGTGCGGCATTGCTGATCCACTGTGACGACACGCCATAGAAGATTCCCATCTTTTCCGCATATACAGACATAATCTCATACATTCTCTCCCGCTCATTTCCGTCCTTGTTCAGGTAGGTCTCATAGCGGTTCATGCTCCCCAGGATGATCTGGGACGGCACCGAGACGAGATACATATCTTCCTGGGGCGCTGTCAGGATCGGCAGAACGATATTCTTTCTCCGGTCCTCAAGCCCTTTCAGGTTATCCCAGATCCGGTAACGGATCTTTCCGGTATCGGTGAAGGATGGCTCCTCTTTCAGGACTCCTCCGAAGCCTTCCCGGAACCACTCATTCGGGTCGTCATACCCGGCAATCCGCTCCGAGAGCTCTTCCAGGAAATCCATGATTTCCTGACCGGTATAGTCTTTGAGTACATTATTGTAAAAGGTTACCGTCTGTCCGGTTTCTCTCTGTGCCTGCGGCGCCGCAAACAGCTGATCCGTCAGATTCGCGGCCGTCATGTCCCCGGCGAGAAGTTCCCCGCTGAAAAACATCAGACTGCTCAAATCCACCCCGCTGTAATCAATCCGGTACCATTTGTCGTAATAATTGTATGCATAGAGCAGCTTCTTCAGCCTCTCCTCATCTTTTATGCGCTCTTCTGCCAGTGCACGCACGGCCTCCGAGCCGGAGTAGAACGGATAATCCGCCTGGGAAACTGCCAGATTCCTGATAATCTCCTGCAGCCTGGCGCTTACATTTTCGCTGTAATAGTCAGCGTACAGTCTGCTCTCATCCTCCGGCGTCAGCGCGGCAAGGTCCGTCCGGTAATCCAGTCCCGCTGCCCTTTCTGCAATCTCCCGGAGCATTTCACTGTCCGTCTCCACTGCAAAACGATGGAACTGGTAAGGCAGCTCACTTCCTTCTATTCCGTACACTGCGGCAACTCCGCCCAAAAGCTTCCGATAAGCCACACCGTACTCCTTCACAGCCTCGTCGCTGAAGACAACCCGGATCTTTTTCACCTGCCCGGGCGCACTCTTTTCTATGCCGGCTACCAGGGACCCGTTCTCATCCAGAGGCAGAACGTACTGTATGGTTCCCGCTGCCAGCGGATCCGTATCGGAGATCATGTTTCCGTACTCGATCCACATCTGTGAATCGGAAAAAGGCATCAGCCTCGCCATATTGGCATAGATCTTCTCCCGCTCCGCACGGTACCCGGCTTTTCTGCGCAGGGCACTGTAATCCGGAATATTATATTTATTTTCATCTACCGGGGCATTCTTCAGATTCGGTCTCTTTCCATGATCCGCAAGGTCAAGATCCCAGATATCCCCGTCAAATCCCAGTACCTCCTCATAAAAACCGCTTTCATAAATCCGGTCCGTCTCCTTCACATTATCCCGGCTGTTGTCTGTAATACTGGTTACACTCTCCGAGCCGGAATACTCGTATACTTCCTTCACGCCGTCAAGAACGTCAAATCCCGCGATCCGGTATCCGGCCCCGCTGCTCATGCTCAGCGTGTACTCAATGGACGGGCTGCCCGTATTCGGACCTCCGATAATACCTCCGTTTCCTTTCCGTGCAGGAGCGATGATCTGCGCCTGCGTATAGCACCGGCTGATGGTTCCCCCGCCGTGCCATCCCACTGCGCCTCCCACTCTCGCCCCGAGGGACGGATGGTCGTAGGTACCCTGCACTTTTCCCGTCACATAACAGTTCTCGATCAGGGCGCCGGATTCCGTCCTTCCGACTAATCCGCCGACCGCCACCAGCCCCTTGACAGACACATCCGACGCGGCACTCTCACGGATCGTGGAATTCAACAGTTTTCCTGCAAATGTACCGAGTTCATCCACACTGTTCGACACTGTGGAATCTATGATAAACACCCGCTCCACGACCGTCCGGTTCTGAATCACATTCGCAAGGATCCCGCTCCTCTGCGCCGTAATCTGCGCGTTTTCAATTACAAGATCGTGAATATGCGCTCCGCTTAACGTCGCAAATATGGAGGTGGGAAGATTCCGGATCCGGTATCCGTTTCCGTCAAGTTCCCCCGTAAATGTCCCTGCCACTGCCGCCGCGCTGTCAGACAGCCCGGAAGCATCCAGATCCTCACTGAGTTCAAACTTTCCTTTCGGGTTATCCGCCATCTGCCGGAAGAGCTCTTCCGCACTTTTGATCAGCGGATACTCTCCCTGTCCGTCCCGGTAAGCCACAGGGAAGGCATACTCCTGAGATCGGGTGCCGTCCTCCCCGTAGAGCACCATATTTTCCTGGTCAAGTACCGCGTAAACCCTGCCGCTGTCCGCTCCGGCGTTACTGTTTCGCCCGGCGCTGCCATCTGCGCGGCTGCCGTTCTCCCGGCGGAATTCGCGGATACCTGCATAGAAATCGGGCAGGTTCTTCATCCTGATTACCGCATAATAATTCTCCGGGTCATCCGGAAGTCCGCCGGTGACATCGAGAACCTCAATCTTTGTCCTGTTTCCCGCACCGCCTGAATAATACAGTTCTGTCTCTGTCACATCTTTCAGTTCCAGGGCATCCCTTGACGCTGCAAGATCGGAAGAATAAAGCAGGATATCGCGGTATACATTGGACTGGTCATCCAGAACATTGCTGTCCCGGTCATAGTCCGCTGTCACTTTCACAGTATAATCTTCCTTTACCGTAAGTGCCGCCGAAAGTTCGTTTTCCCCTGCAGATATGTCTTCCGTAAGAAGAACTCTCCCGTCTTTTTCCGCGAGCTCCGCCCGGGCATTCTCCACTGCACCGTCCCGGTCTGTCAGTTCGATCCGGATCTTCAGCCTGTCATCCGCAGTCTTCTCCCACGTGAGGTTTCTCACTTCCGGAACCTCTTTGAGCACTTCGAAACGAACCGCCGGTTTTCCTCCTGCATCTCCCGGGTTTGCGCTGCCTGTCTTTCCTGTCTCCAGCTCTTTTCCGTTTTCCAGACTCACGCGCTCCAGGACAATTTCCTTTATTCCTGCATTTTTTCCACCTTCCACGGTAAATTCATAAAGATTTTCCCCCGCTTCTGCAAGATTGTACACCGCTTCTCCCACCTGCACGGATTCCACCGCAAGAGAGGTAGCCGTGCGGACATGGAAGCGGATTCGCACCGCACTTCCCGGCTCAAAATAGATCTGCTCCGTTCCATCTTCCCCCAGAGTCGTAAGATCGGAGATCTGAAGTCCGTAATCCCGCACCACATAGACCGGGCGCTCCAGTATCCGGTCCTCAGATATGCTTATACTTCCGTCCTCCGACCGGTTCCAGTCCGCCATCACCTGAAAATCATACTCCGTCTGCTCCGCCACGGAAAACAGGATTTCCTGATCCCCGGCGGCAGCAATCGTTTCTTCTTCCAGCACAATCCCGTCCGATTTTCTCACCAGCCTTGCCTTTCCTTCACGGAACGCCTGATCCGCATCGTCTATGGCAAACTGAAATTTCACCTGTCCTTTCTCAAGAATATCTTCTGTGACAAACCCGGAAACCTCCGGCGCAGATTTGAGTACCTCGATTTCCGGATTGTTCTCCTGTGCCAAAACTGCAGCCTCTGTGCCATCCGCAAATACAATCCGGGAGAGAACAAACTCCGTCTTTCCCGCTGTTTCCGGCGCATCTGCCGTCACCTTCCACTCCCCGTTTCCGGCATCTTCCGCCGCAAACTCCCGGTTGTTTACTATCAGGGCACGGATCTCTGCGTCCACATTGTCCAGAATCTCATAGATAATCCCTGTTTTCCCGCCTTTTTCCACATAATAGTTCTCGCTTCTGCCGCCTGCGATAATCGCCCGGGGCAGGGCGCGGATACTCAGTTCTGCCAGTACTTTCCGGGATTCCAGACCGGTTCCGTCATAGGACACATCGCAGTCCCCGAGGATCTGGACCGTATAGGATGAAGTCAGACCCGTGTCCGTCAGCCGGACTGCCCGGTCAAAGGCACCGGATGACGCATATTCTGCCGCACCGGCACCGGCTTCACCCTCCATGCCCTCCCTTGTCAGGTCATCTGCACCAAAATCCAGTTCTCCTGCCGTGTTTCCCTCCGCGTTCCGGATCACAATCTTGTGCCCGGATAAAGCGCTGTCAGGATCATAGAGCCGGAACGAGACGCGAATTTCTCCTTTTTCCGCCTCCTCAAAAGCTGCCAGACCTGTAATGGCGGGCATCTCCTTCTGTATGGACACAAACACTACATTATCCGAATCAGGAGTAAAGACTTTTCCGTTTTCCAGGACAACTTCCTCCACTGCAATCTTCTTTTCTCCCGCCTCCGGGAATCCGTCTGCAGTGACCAGGTAGCCCGTCTCCGTCTGTTCCGCCCGGTATTCTTTCCCGTTTATCTTCACCCGTTCCACAGAAAATCCGGTGGCATTCGTGCTCTCAAATGTAAGAAGAATCGGTTCATTTTTCCCGAACTTCTGCGTCGGAGTACCATCCTGTGCCGCTGATGCAAGCCCCCCGAAAGTAAACCTGTAATCCAGGTTCAGCTGTATCTCTTTCACAAGGGACAGGCTTCCCGTATGATCCCCGGGGGTCTCAAGTTTCCCGGACGCCCGGTCATATCCGGCATTGATATGCAGCGTATAGGCGGTATCTTCCTCCAGATCGAGAATAAACTCGTTGTATCCTCCGGACAGTTCTTCCGTCTGCACCAGCACCCGGCTGTCCCCGGCATCCTCTCCGCCCCGGAACACTTCCATCACCGCAGATGTTAATGCGCCGTCCTCATCCGCCAGACGAAATGTAACCTTCATCTGTGCCGAATCCGTCAGTTCTTCTGCCTGAAATTCTTCCACGGACGGAGCGAATCTGAGCACCTCAATTTTCTCCCGGTAATCCGTCTTTACGCTCTGACCGCTGTCAAGCAGAATCTCTGAGATCCCGTATTCCCGGATTCCGGCGGTGTCTCCCGCTTCGACACGGACCGTATAGACAGAGCCAGTCTCCTGTTCTGTCTCATATTCCACACCGTCAAGCACTACGCGCTCAACCGCAGCTCCGTGAGAAACCTCAGCATGAAATTTCAGTTCCGCTATTTCTCCTTTTTCATAGAAAAATTTCTCCGTAACCGACGAAAGCTCCGCCTGATAATCCAGTGTTTTTTCAACCCTGTGAATCAGAATCGACAGGTCAGTAACACTCAGCTCACCGTCATAGCTCATGTCTGCGTACATTTCCATCTTCTCCGGTAGGAGCTCCAGGCCGACCAGATGCTTCTCAAGAATCTCCACATCAGTATAATCAACCACTCCGTCTCCATTCAGATCCCCTCTGCCCGGGAATGCGTAGACGCTCCCTGCAAGAAGTACACCGGCAGTTCCGCATATGACAAGTCCGGTAAGAATCTTTGTCCCTCTTCCACGGGGCAGCTCCTTCTTTTTCCTGATATACAGAACAGATCCCCCAGCCAGCACCGCTGCCAGGGCAGCACCCGTAAACAGGAAGAGACCGTGATCTGCATCTCCTGTCCGGACAGCGCCGCCGTCTTCTGCTTTCTCCGGCTCTTCCGCGCCGCTTCCGGTGTCTTCCGGTGTCTCCGGTTCTTCCGGCTTCTCCGGCGATTCCGGCTCTTCCGGCGATTCCGGTTCCACGCCGCCGTCTTCCTCATCTCCCGGCTCCTCCGCGCCGCTTCCGTTGTCCTCCGGTGTCTCCGGTTCTTCCGGCGATTCCGGTTCCTCCGGTGTCTCCGGTGTCTCCGGTTCTTCCGGCGATTCCGGTTCTTCCGGTCCGGTATCTCCGCCGTCCGCCGCTGCAATCGACTGTATTTTCTCAGAGATATCCTCCGGCCAGATATCCTCTTTTCCCTCGGACAGGGAGATATCTTTCACCGCAATATATGTCTCCCTCGCCGGAATCTGCTCGTCCGCCTGCATTTTTACACGGAATATCGCTTCATCCGCCCTGCTTCCAGCCTTTTTAATCAGGACAAAACGCCCGCTTTCCGGATTATAAAAAAGCTTTTCCCAGGAATTCAGCGTCTCAAAGTCCTGCTCCCCGATTTTCCGGAAAACATCCCTGTCATACTCCAGTGTTCCCATAACTGCATTGACGCCCTTATCAAGATCGCCGTATCCCGTAAGGGCTGCCGTCAGCCCGATTTCATCTCCATCCCGGACGAATGCGTCGCTGAGGGCAATCTCCAGCCCCCTGTCATCCGCCGTCACGACTTTCATTCCGACTAATAAGAGTCCACATACAGTAATCAATGCTGCCAGAGAGGCTCTTACTCTTTTCATTCTTTGTTTCAGTCCTTTCAGTTTTTTTATTTTCCGACCAGACTGATTGTAACGGCTGTATGCCGGACAGGACAATATGAGATTACTGGAAAAAAGGCAGGGGCTTCCTCTTTTGCCGCAGCAGCATATCCCCCGGCTTGTCTTCCGTCTTTTTGAAATATCTGTGAAATTCCCGGCAGGAAACATTATTTTCACGTTTATATGCTATACTTCTTCCAATTTTCAAAACAGTAAGTTTTTCAGTTCAGGAGGATTTCAGATGTTTCAGATTTTAATTGTAGACGATGACAGACATGTCCGGCGCTATCTCTGCGCTCTGCTCAAAGACGCGGGATACTGCCCCCATCCGGCCGCTTCCGCTTCCGAAGCACTGGAAATAATGGAAAATATTCCTGTTGACCTTGTTGTACTTGATATTATGATGCCGGGAATGGACGGGTACGAATTCACCGCACTTCTGCGGGAGTCCCGGTGCGATCTTCCGATTCTCATGCTCTCCGCCAGACAGCTGCCGGACAATATCAAACATGGTTTTCTGGCAGGAACGGACGACTATATGACGAAACCTGCCGACGAAGAGGAACTTCTGCTGCGCATCCGCGCCCTGCTCCGGCGTGCCCGCATTGCAGCAGACCGGGAGCTGACTGTCGGCTCCACAAGGCTTCTCTATGATTCTCTGACTGTCCTTTGCGGAGGGATGTCCCAGACTCTTCCCCGGAAAGAATTCTTTCTCCTCTACAAGCTGCTCTCATATCCGAATAAAATCTTCACCCGCATCCAGCTTCTGGAAGACATCTGGGGGCCGTCCTCAGATTCCCTGGAATCCACAGTCAGCGTCCATATCAACCGCCTGCGGAAACGTTTTGAGGGGAATCCCGATTTCGACATCATAACCATCCGCGGCCTCGGCTATAAAGCACAGATCAGGGAGGGCGCAGAGTTATGAAAAAATATACCTGTTCCAGTTTCCGTATTCTGCTGACAGGAACCGGTCTGGTCTTCCTGCTGCTCCTGCTCACCATGGTGCTGAGCAATGCCGTAATCCTCCTGGGCATCAGACTCGGCTTTATCGTCGGGAAACCGGATTCGCCGCTGATTCCTTTTCTCATACAGTCCGGGCTGATCAGCATCTGTGTGGGCACTGTACTGACCTTTGTCCTGAGCCGCGTACCGCTTCGTCCGGTAAACACTCTGATCCAGGCAATCCATGACGTGGCGGGAGGCAGATTCAACACCAAAATCAATCTGAAGCACCCGAGAGAGTTTCGGGAACTGTCCGAATCGTTCAACCAGATGACTGCCGAACTTGCCGGAATCGAGATTTTGCGCTCCGACTTTATCGCCAACTTCTCCCATGAGTTCCGGACACCCATGGTCTCGATTCTCGGATTTGCGAAACTGTTGAAAAAGGGGAATTTAAGCAGGGAAGAAAGAGAAGAATATCTGGATATCATCATTGAAGAATGCAGCCGGCTTACCGCCCTCTCATCCAATGTGCTGAACCTTTCCAAAGTGGAAAGTCTCTCCTGTCTGACAGATGTAACCGTCTTTCAGGCAGGTGAGCAGATCCGGGAGGCGATCCTGCTGCTGGAACAGAAATGGAGTAAGAAAAATATCACTTTCGATCTCGATATCAGGGAATCCACTCTTTCCGGGAACCGGTCTCTTCTGAAGCAGGTCTGGGTAAACCTGATCGATAACGCGGTCAAATTTTCTCCCGAAAACAGTATCATCACAGTCCGCACGGAAATCTGCGGCAGTCATTTTCTTTTTGAAATCCGGGATCAGGGTACAGGAATGGACGAAGCCACATGCGCCCGCATTTTCGAGCGGTTCTATCAGGCAGATCTCTCCCACGCCACTGAGGGAAACGGGCTCGGCCTTTCCCTTGTCCGGAAGATCACGGAACTTCACGGCGGCTCTGTGGAAGTCCGCAGTATTCCCGGCGAAGGCAGCACATTTACAGTGATCCTTCCAGCATGGCGTTCACTTCCCCGCCGAGCAGAATAATATACATACAGCCGTACAGCCAGAGCATGACCAGCACAATGGTGGTAAGGCTCCCGTACATACTGGAAAAACCGGTAAATATATCCAGATAAACCGAGAAGACAAAGGAGATCAGCAGCCATCCGCAGGCAGTAAACACCGCTCCCGGAAGCTGTCTGCGCAGCGTCGTCTTCGCCCGGTGGGAGCGGTCCGGAAGGAATTTATACACCAGATCCCAGAATAACGTCAGCACGATCAGGGAAACCACCGTGCGGATCCGGATAATAAAATCCACCACTTTGCTCAGGAAAGGCACATGTTCATACAGCATTACGCTGATACTGTTTCCGAATACGGAGAGTACCAGGGAGAGCATGATGGCAAGCAGGAAAATCACAGTATAAATTGTTGCACGTATCCGCAGATAAATATAATTTCGTGTCTCTGTATTGTCGTAGATACAGTTTAATCCCGATGTCACGGAGAGCACGCCCTTCCCCGCAGACCACAAAGCCACAAGGATGGTAACCGGAATGATGGTGCCGCTCTGGGCATACACCTGAATTACAATGGAGCGGATCAGCGGCGTCACCGTATCCGGAAACACCTGCAGCACCGCGTTCAGGACATCATCTCTTGTCACCGGCGTAAACTGTACCATCGTAAGAAGAAGCAGAAAGATCGGAATCAGAGACAGCACAAAGAAATATGCAGCCTGGGCGGCATACGCTCCCGTATGATGCGAACCGATCACAGCCGCAGCCTTCCTTATCTCCGAAACAATCCCTTTCTTCTTCATAGCAGATTTCTCCTCTCCGATCCTGTTTGCCTCTGTTACCTGCCGGGCGCAGGCCTGCGGCCTCCGGATATGCATGACCGGATATTTACCTGACAGATATATATGCTTAACGGAAAAAGCGGCCGTACAAGACGACCGCCTTTATCTTTAGTTGTCCCCCAAAATGCCGGTCCTGTATTTTGAGTCCTAGCCGATGCTAGGTGGGCAACCGCATCTGCTTTTCTGCCGTCCACTGCATATCGGAGGCCTGGCATATTACAGAAATGTAGGAATCCCTTTCAAAATAATGTAGGTTCAAAATTACAGGGTTGTCGCACATCCCAGGTTATTTACCTAAAGCTATTATACTCCAATCGATCCGTTTTTACAACTGGTTCTTTTTTCATGTAAAAAATCTGTTAAAAACCCTTCAAAAAAACAATTTTCAGATTACGGAATTCAGCCTGTCCTGCCATGCAGCTCTTCATACCACATCTGCACCTCGCCCTCTGTGCTGCTGTTGATAAATACCGTCAGATTGTCCGTTTCGATTTTCAGAATCGGCGCAATTCCAAGCCGGACATAAAGCCGGCATTCTCCTGACTGCTTTCCCTCAAATTGACCGATCAGATTTCTCCCGTCGTCCAGACCGTTTGTCCGCCGGAAATCGTCATCCGGCAGTTCATCGATCAGTTCCACATTTTCGATCGCATCCCTCTCAAGCGTCGTATCCCAGAGGGAAGACGTGATCTCCACCCGCTGATCGGTTATGCGGAGCTCTGTAGGCGTAAAATCGATCTTTACAAACATCACGCACATCCAGATAAGCAGAGCCGCACACGCCGCAACGACAACCGCGGTAAAAATCCTTGCCGCCGGCTTTGCCATATTGGAGCTGAAATTCACCGAACAGATCCGGTCCTGGACGAGCAGTCTCCTGTCGTTTGGATTGCTGTACCATCCGTTTTTCCAGTATACGTCATCATCGATATAAACCGGCTGTGTATCCGCAGAAATGATCTGTCTCTTCTTCCGGGCAAGCCACAGCAGCCCGCCGATAATGATAACCGCCGACAGACATCCGAATGCTCCCCAGAGCGCATAACCGGTTCCTCCCACGCTTCCCTGTTCCGACATCATGTGCGCCATCGGAAGATAGGCCGCTGCATTGACAAGGCTGCTGAGAAACATGATCCATGACCAGGTTCTTTTCTCCAGGGAGTTCACCGCCAGGTTCACTTCGGAATCCTCACTGTACACCCGGTTTCCCATGCGGGCAAGTACGATATGCAGAATCATCAGTGTCACACTGATCAGAAGCGTGCTGACCAGAATCCCGCTTCCTCCGTCTTCCGATGTCAGATATGTCCTCACCCCGGGGAGCAGAAGCGTGGAGAGAACCAGACCAAGAGGCAGAATATGCCACCAGGCCCGGATTCCCTTTTTTCCGCTCAGTGCAGCCGCTTTCGTATCCACCGCCAGAATCCGGCTTCCTCCGCTTCCGATCCAGCCGTTTTTCACCTTCATCTCATACAGCCTGCGGTTGCTGATGCAGACCAGACCTATAGCTCCTGTACAGAACTCAAGCAGCCAGACCGTCCAGAGAATCATGAATATGGAAATATACCAGAGACTGGGAATGCACACCAGCACACCTGCGATCCCGTTCCAGAGATAGAACCTCCGGGTCCTTTTCTTCAGATCTTCCATAAAATTCCGGATCTCCTCACCCTCTGCAGCGGAAGCCGGAATATGGACGCAGAGGAGCATCCCGTTTTCATATTTCCACTTTCTCCCGTACACAGCATAAAAGATGCCGACGACCATCACATCCATCACAAGAAAAATCAGCGAAATCACAATCACGGTTCCCATAACTCACGCCTCCATCCCCGCAAAAGCCGCGTCGCAGAGCTTTAAAAACTCCTCCCGCTCCACACCTTTTATCTTCGCTTCCGCGCATAAAAGTTCCAGTTCATCCCCCAGCTTCTCACGGAAACGTCCCCCGGTATCCGTGACGGGACGCACGACCGCGCCGTGCCTTCTGTCCGTCTCGATAAATCCCTCCGCCTTCAGCGCCTGATACGCCTTGCTGACCGTCATGGTATTCACCCCCAGGTCCGCCGCCATCTGCCTCACTGTGGGAAGATTCTCGCCTACCGCAAGCTCGCCTTTCCCGATCCCTTTAACGATCTCATTTCTGAGCTGTACATAGATCGGCGTATCGCTCATCATATCGATCCGAATAATCATAAGCATCCCTCCTTATTTGTATTATACACAATAATACAAATAATACAATATCCATCCTGCTTTTTTTCAGATTACTTTACCGCGTCTATTTTACATCTCTCATTACGCCCGGTCTTATCTAGCCCGGTCTTTTCAAGTCCGGTCTTTTCACTTGTTTGTCGTGCATTTTCCTCTGGGATATGGTATAGTTATATTATCTTTGCGGCAGCCCTTTTGCCGCCGATTTTACATACAAAGGAGTTTTTACATTATGAAGATGAATGAATTAAAACTTGTCTATTTCAGCCCCACGGGCACAACCCGGAAAGTCATCATGGAGGCAGCCCGCAGCATCGACCTGAAATCCGTCTCCCACGACTTCTCTGTTTATAAAGAAAAGAAACCTGTTCTGAAATTTGCAGATAATGATTTTGCCCTGTTTGCCGCTCCCGTATACGGAGGACGCATTCCCAGGCTTTTTACGGAATACCTGGAAAACATCAGCGGAAACCACACCCCCGCCGCTATCATTGTCACATACGGATGCCGGGCATACGACGATGCGCTTCTGGAACTGAAGGAAACCGTTGAAAGCCATGGCTTTAAGGTGATCGGCGCCGCAGCATTCCCGGTAGAGCACTCCCTCTACCCGCTTGCAGGTGCAAGACGCCCCAACAAATCTGATCTGAAAATCATCGGAGAATACGGAATCGAACTGAACCGCAGGATCAGGAAAGCTGATTCTTTCGACAGCTTTGAGATTCAGGTTCCGGGAAACAGTCCTTATAAGAAATACAGCAAAAATTCCCTTTTCCCTGGCGTGGACGTAAGTCTCTGTACCGAGTGCAAATCCTGTGCCAAAGCCTGTCCTGCAGGGGCGATCTCCATGAAAGATCCGAAAAAAACGGACAAGAAAAAATGTATCGGCTGCATGAAATGTGTCCGCAGCTGCAGACAGAATGCCCGCGCAGCCAACCCGCTCAAACTCCGCCCGCTGGAGTGGTATCTGAAAAAGAAATGCCAGAGCGACAAGAAAGAGGAGATTTTTCTGTAGATAATGAAAAAATCTATCTTTCGTGTATAGATGACATCCATCCCGGAGAACGTATCATAACGCAGACCCGCTCCGCTCTACCTCGACTGTTGGAATGTCTGTAACGCCAAAGAATATGCTCGTGCATTGGCACTCCCATATCCTTTGACTAACAGACAGAACCAACGATTCTCGGAACGCTCCCGCTTGAAGGACTGCTTATATGATACGTTCTCCGGGATTACGTTCATCCATACAGAAAGAGACTGGTTTTCCCGGCAAGCATATCTTACCGGAAAAACCTTCTTTCCGGTTTGGATAAAGTAAGTCCCCGGGAGGGATGTCGTGAAAGTTGGACTTCAAGTGAGAGCGTTCCGAAAAGCATTTGTTCTGGATGTTAGAAAAAAGCAAATGAAGTGCCACTGCACGTACATTTGCTTTTTTCGTTACATCCATTCAAATCTTTGAGGTAAAGCGGAACGGTCCTGCGTCACGACATCCCTCCCGGGGACGAAATTTATCTATACACGAAAGACAGATTTTTCAGTACCGCACGTAATAATTGGCGCGCACGGAGCTGACGCACACCAGTGTGCCGGGCTTCTGGGCTTCGATCATCTGCCCGTTGCCGATGTAGATTGCCACATGTCCCTGGGTCTAGCAGATATCCCCCGGCTGCGGGTCGGTTACGATTGTCCCTGCAGCGAGCTGCTCGGAGGAAGTTCTCGGAATTGAGATTCCCGCCTGGGCATAGCACCACTGGGTCAGTCCGGAACAGTCAAAGGAAACGCCCGGGTTCTGGGAGCCGTATATGTATTCTGCTACCCCTACCTGGGACCAGGCTGCATTGACGATAATGGATGCTGCACCGGCATTGTAGGAGGCAGAGCCGCCGGATGACGAACTGCTCCCGGACGAGGCACTTCCGGAGTCTGTACCGGGCGAAGAATCCGCTGTCGAAGATGTCTGGCTGCTTCCGGAAGAAGAATTATCCGAATGATCCTGTGAAGACGTCTCCCGGGCTGCCGCTGCTGCCTGCGCCTCCCTCTCCGCCTCTTTCTCTGCTGCCAGTCTGGCGGCTTCCTGAATCTGCACATCCAGATTTTCTACTTCACTGCTCTTCTCCTCAATCAGAGTAGTGAGCCGGCTCTGCTGCTCCTCATAGGAAGTCTCCGTCTCTTCCAGTGTTGTCATATCCTGTTCCAGTGCAGCCTGCAGATCACTGATTTCCTGAACTGTACGGGCATATTCTTCAAGCATGTTCCGGTCATATTCATTGATCTTCTGCGCATATTCCGCGCGGCTTAAAATCTGGGTAAAATCTCCGGACTCCAGGATCATCTCAATCAGCGTGGCATTTCCGTTCTCATACATATATTTGATCCTGAGCTTCATGTCCTCATACTGCTTCTGCCGCTTTTCCTCCGCAGCCGCCAGATCCGTCTGCGCCTGCTGGATCTCCTCGCCCTTGTCGATCAGGGCATTTTCCAGTTCTGTCATCTTTTCCAGAAGTGTATTCAGCTGGCTCTGCAGACTGTCCGCCTCCGCCTGGGCTTCCGCTTTCTGCTGTTCCAGCTCCGCTGTATCCCCCTCATCTGCATATACATTTCCGGCTGCTGAAAAAAGAATCATTACAGCCGCTGTCAGTCCCGCTGTAAAGCGCCGTTTTCTCATGTGTACCATTTCCTCCTTACCTGTCCGTCATCACTGACCATGCAGACTGCTCCCCCCGTGTTATCTAATTTATGGTAAACAGAAAATGTGTCCACTTTATGTTCTTTCAGAGATTTTTAGACGAAGAATCTGTGAACTTTGCCTCCGTAATGGAAATAAATCTGAACTGTCAAAAAGCACCCGGCGCTGACCACTTTAACTGATCAGCACCCGGGTGCTAAGATTTTTTGCTCTATATTACCGGTATGCCCTATTCGGCATCCCTGTCAGGATCTTACTCCTGCGGACCTGCTGCAACGAGTGCTTTTCCAAGTTCGTTGCTCTCGTATTTCTTGAAGTTCTTGATGAAACGAGCTGCCAGATCTTTTGCCTTAGCCTCCCACTCGGAAGCGTCTGCATAAGTATCTCTCGGATCAAGGATTGCCGGATCAACGCCCGGAAGCTCTGTCGGAACTTCGAAGTTGAAGTACGGGATCTTCTTTGTCGGAGCTGTCAGGATTGAACCGTCAAGGATCGCATCGATGATTCCACGTGTATCTTTGATGGAGATACGTTTTCCTGTTCCGTTCCAGCCTGTGTTAACGAGGTAAGCTTTCGCTCCGCTCGCTTTCATTCTCTTAACGAGCTCCTCAGCATATTTTGTCGGATGCAGCTCAAGGAATGCCTGTCCGAAGCATGCGGAGAAGGTCGGTGTCGGCTCTGTGATTCCACGCTCTGTACCTGCAAGTTTTGCAGTGAATCCGGACAGGAAGTAGTACTCTGTCTGCTCCGGAGTCAGTACGGATACCGGCGGAAGTACGCCGAAAGCATCAGCTGACAGGAAGATTACATTCTTTGCAGCCGGTGCAGCGGAAACCGGACGAACGATCTTCTCGATGTGGTCGATCGGGTAGGATACACGGGTATTCTCTGTTACGCTCTTATCCGTAAAGTCGATCTTTCCATCCTCAGCAACTGTAACGTTCTCAAGAAGAGCGTCACGTCTGATTGCATTGTAGATATCCGGCTCAGACTCTTTGTCCAGGTCGATAACCTTTGCATAGCAACCGCCTTCGAAGTTGAACACTCCGTTGTCATCCCAACCGTGCTCGTCATCACCGATCAGAAGTCTCTTCGGGTCTGTGGAAAGTGTTGTCTTACCTGTTCCGGAAAGTCCGAAGAAGATCGCTGTGTTCTCGCCGTTCATATCTGTGTTTGCGGAGCAGTGCATGGAAGCGATTCCCTTCAGCGGCAGATAGTAGTTCATCATGGAGAACATACCTTTCTTCATCTCTCCGCCGTACCATGTATTTGCGATAACCTGCTCGCGTGTTGTGATATTGAACATTACCGCTGTCTCAGATCTCAATCCGAGTTCTTTGTAGTTCTCAACCTTTGCCTTGGAAGCGTTGTATACAACGAAATCCGGTTTAAAGTCCTTCAGCTCTTCCTCTGTCGGACGGATGAACATGTTTGTTACAAAATGTGCCTGCCATGCAACTTCCACGATGAAACGGATTGCCATACGTGTATCCTTGTTTGCACCGCAGAATGCGTCAACTACAAAAAGTCTCTTATTGGAGAGTTCTTTGATTGCAAGGTCTTTTACAGAGTTCCATGCTTCCTGGGTAGCCGGATGGTTGTCGTTCTTGTACTCATCAGATGTCCACCATACAGTGTCTTTGGAATTCTCATCCATTACAATGTATTTGTCCTGCGGGGAACGTCCTGTGTAGATACCTGTCATGACATTCACAGCGCCAAGCTCGCTGACCTGGCCTTTCTCATAACCTTCAAGACCCGGCTTTGTCTCTTCTTCGAAGAGAAGCTCATAGGAAGGATTGTAAACAATTTCTGTTGTTCCGGTAATACCGTACTGAGTTAAATCAATATTAGACATGTTACGCTCTACCTCTTTCTTTCTATAGTATACGTGGAAATCTAGGGCAAATTTTCCAACATAAATCCATTATACAGAATATCCGGGAAAAAATCAACCGAAATATTTATCATTTTTCCATTCCATTTGAAAGTTTCTTTTTAAAATGATTCATTTTCCATTCTTCGTCTTCGAGTTTTCCGCATTTTCAGGAATAAAAAATGCAGGATTTTTTCGTTCATCCTGCATTTTTATTCCTGTTATACAATTTTTCTTCTGACTCCGGCCTGTAATTGCCGGCTATCATCAGAACATATTGGGAAGCAGCTCCCGAAGGGTATATATCCGGTATTCCCGGACCGACTTTCCGCAGATAATCTGAAACTCATCCGGGTCACAGAACTCTGCCATCACCTGACGGCAGACACCGCATGGATAGCACCAGACCGTCTCCTCTTTTCCGCCCACTATGGCGATTGCAGAAAAATCTCGTTTTCCCTCTGACACAGCCTTGAAAAACGCCGTCCGCTCTGCGCAGTTTGTCGGTCCGTAGGCGCGGTTCTCGATATTGCATCCCGTCCACACGGTCCCATCCCTGCACAGAAGCGCAGCTCCCACTCGGAAATGGGAATAAGGGCTGTAGGAATTCTCGCGGGCAAGAAGCGCCGTCCCGATCAGCTTTTCACATTCTGTCCCCGCCAGTCCTCCTGTTTCTGTTCTCATTTTCTCACAGCCCCTTTCCTTTTATGCACAGCAGCGTCCCTACACACCCAGGATTTCTTTCACTTCATCCTTCATCGCTTCGGCATCACATTCTCTCGTATGGCGGATCTGCGCGTTCCGGATCTCCTCAATGGCACGGGGAATCTCTGTCCCGGACACTTTGTGAAGTTCATCGATCAGCTCCATCTCATCTTCCGCCGCATACTTCTCATCAATCGCCGTCATCACACTGCGGGCAAATTTATACGGACTTGCCGTTGACGCCACAAGGCATTTCGTCTTATCCCCCGTATCTTTTCTGTACTTCGCACAGACATACGCTGCAACCGCAGTATGGGTATCCATCACATATCCTGTGCGCTCATAGGTTGTGCGGATCTCTTCCTTTGTCTCCTCTTCCGTCGCGTAGCCTCCTACGAAATCGGACAGCTTCTCCCGCATCTGAGGGGTGATCTCATAGCGCCCCTCTGTGTTCAGCTGTCTCATCAGCTCCGCATCCTTCTGCGCATCCTGGCCCGCGATGGTATAGATCAGACGCTCCAGGTTGCTGGAGATCAGGATATCCATGGACGGGGAGGAAGTCAGGATAAACTCCCGGTTCTTATCGTAAACGCCTGACTGGAAGAAATCAAACAGCACTTTGTTCTCATTGGAAGCACAGATCAGCTTTGCAATCGGCACGCCCATCTGCTTCGCATAGTAGGCGGCAAGAATATTTCCGAAGTTTCCGGTCGGCACTGTGACATTGATCTTCTCGCCGTCCGCGATCTCCTCATTCTGAAGCAGTTTTGCATAGGCATATACATAGTACACCACCTGGGGAACAAGGCGTCCGATATTGATGGAGTTTGCAGAGGAGAACTGATATCCCTTCTCATTGAGTTCTCTCTCCAGTTCTCTGTCCTCAAAGAGAGCTTTCACTCCGCTCTGGGCGTTGTCAAAATTCCCGTGAATCGCGACAACAGAAGTATTCTCCCCCTTCTGGGTCACCATCTGCAGCTCCTGCACACGGCTGACGCCTCCCTTCGGATAAAAGACGATGATCTTCGTCCCGGGCACATCTGCAAATCCTGCCAGAGCCGCCTTTCCCGTATCCCCGGAAGTTGCCGTCAGGATCACAATCTCGTTGGTCACACCGTTCTTCTTTGCCGCTGTTGTAAGCAGGTGGGGCAGGATGGAAAGCGCCATGTCCTTGAACGCGATTGTCGCTCCGTGGAAAAGTTCCAGATGATAAGTATCCCCCACTTTTACAAGCGGTGCAATCACCTCGGTGTCAAACTTGGAGTCATAAGCCTTCTCGATACAGCTTTTGAGTTCCTCCTCCGTATAGTCGGTAAGGAACTGTTTCATAACCGCATATGCCGTCTCCTGATAGGACATGTCCTTCAGCTCATCCATGGAGACATCAAGTTTCGGAATATACTCCGGTACAAAGAGTCCGCCGTCCTCTGCCAGACCTTTTAAGACAGCCTGGGAAGCCGTAACCGTTCTCTCTGCGTTTCGTGTGCTTTTGTATAATAGATTCATCATTTTACCCTCTTTAATTCTTTCATCACTTTGCTGCGCCAAAATTATATCACATATTCTGCTGTCCGCGCAACGCATTTTCCGCTATCTGCCGCGTCTGCCCTTGACCAGAATCGCCGCAATTCCGCATACCGCCATAAGCATGGGGTAGAACAGCCAAGGTATAATATCAAACGGCGTCAGGCCCGTCAGGGTGGCTGCCGAGAGGAGCTGCGCGCCATAGGGGATCAGCCCCTGTCCTACGGAAGTAAACATATCGAGCAGGGAGGCCGAACGCCTCGGCGCCACCCCGTATTCGTCGCTGATCTCTTTGGCAATCGGACCTGCCATCACAATCGCCACCGTGTTATTTGCCGTACACAGATCCACCGCAACGGCAAGCAGTGCGATTCCCGCCTCTGCTCCCCGCTTTCCGCGGATTCTGCTCTTAATCCTGGTGAGAACAAACTGGATTCCGCCATATTCCTTCACCAGAGATACGATACATGCCACGATGATGGAAATCACGGTAATGTCATACATGGACGTAACCCCGTCCCCCACAACTGAAAACATCTCTGTGATCTGAATATTTCCAGCTGCCACGCCGACAATCACAGAGAGCACCGTTCCTCCGATCAGCACGAGAAATACGTTGATTCCTGCCAGTGCTCCCACCAGCACCACCATATAGGGCAGGACTTCCCACAGGTTGTAGGAGAGATCCCCCGTCTGATGGAAAGCGGCATTTCCCGTCACCGCCCAGAATAACACAATCGTAACCACTGCAGCGGGAAGAACGATAAGGAAATTCTCCCGGAACTTGTCACGCATCTCGCAGCCCTGGGTCTTTACCGCTGCAATCGTGGTATCAGAGATCATGGACAGGTTATCCCCGAACATTGCGCCGCAGACCACCGCCGCAATACACACTGCCAGGGAAAATCCTGTCTTTTCACTGATTCCCGCCGCAATCGGCGCCAGTGTGGAGATCGTCCCCATGGAAGTTCCCATGGAAACCGAGATAAAACATCCGATTACAAAAAGTCCCGCCACTGCAAAATTGGACGGAAGCAGAGTAAGCCCCAGATTCACTGTGCTGTCCACACCGCCCGCCGCTGTAACTGCGCCGGAAAAACCGCCCGCACACAGGAAGATCAGGCTCATCGTGATAATATTTTCTTCTCCCACTCCCCGGGCAATCACACGCATCTTTTCTTCAAAACTTAAGCCCCTGTTCTGCACAAACGCCACAAACAGGGCGATAAGAAAAGCCACAATTGCCGGCATCGCATAGAAATCCCCGAATGCAATGCCGGCGCCCAGAAAGATAATGAGGAATACGCCGATCGGCAGGAGGGCGGCTCCCCGTCCTCTCTCATTCCCGTTTTCCATAATTACCTCTTATGATTCCTTTTTACTGTTTGTATAATTCACCAGTCCGCCCGCGGCGATCAGTTTCTGCATGAACTCCGGGAACGGATGGCCCTGGAACTCGGTTCCCTTGGTCAGATTGTAGATCTTTCCGCTGTCGAAATCCACTTCCACCTCATCTCCGGCATCGATGCCCCTTGCCGCCTCCGGGCACTCCACGATGGGAAGCCCGATATTGATGGCGTTCCGGTAGAATATTCTGGCAAACGTCTCCGCAATGATGCAGCTCACGCCCACGGTCTTCAGGCAGAGCGGTGCATGCTCTCTGGAAGAGCCGCAGCCGAAATTCTTATTCGCCACGATGATGTCGCCCGGCTGAACCTTCTTCACGAAATCCGGATCGATATCTGCCATCGCATGGCTTGCAAGCTCCTGCGGATCAAAAGAATTCAGGTATCTTGCCGGAATGATAACGTCTGTGTCTACATTGTCTCCGTATTTAAAAACATGTCCTTTTGCTTTCATTTCGTCTCACCTGCTTTCTCAATATCTGCCAGTTTCTCCGGGTTTGCAATATATCCCGCGATCGCGCTTGCCGCTGCCACTTCCGGGGAAGCCAGGTAGATCAGGGAGTCCACATGTCCCATACGTCCCACAAAGTTGCGGTTTGTCGTGGACACACATTTCTCCCCTGCCGCCATAACGCCCATGTGGCCGCCCATACACGGTCCGCAGCTCGGCGTATTGACTGCACAGCCTGCATCTACAAAGATATCCAGAAGTCCTTCTTTTATACATTCCTTGTAAATTTTCTGCGTTGCCGGGATCACCATGACGCGGACGTCCGGGTGAACCGTATGCCCTTTCAGGATCGCCGCAGCTTTACGCATGTCTTCCATACGGCCGTTTGTACAGGAACCGATCACAACCTGATCGATCTTGATGGGCTCCATTGCCTCCACCTCATCGATGGTCTTTGCATTTCCCGGAAGATGGGGGAATGCCACTGTGGGACGGACTTCTGCGAGATCCACCGTGATCACCTGGTCGTACACCGCGTCCTCATCCGCCTCATAGATCGTGTACGGCTTTTCGGAGTGTTCTTTCATATAGGCCTCCGCCTGAGAGTCCACCGGGAAAATCCCGTTCTTTGCTCCCGCCTCAATGGCCATGTTCGCCATGGTAAAACGGTCGTCCATAGACAGGTTTGCAATGCCGTCTCCCACGAACTCCATGGATTTATAGAGGGCACCGTCCACACCGATCATACCGATAATGTGAAGGATGATATCTTTTCCGCTCACATATTTTCCCGGCTTTCCAGTCAGGACAAACTTAATGGCGCTGGGCACCTTAAACCAGATCTCTCCGGTTGCCATTCCTGTGGCAACATCCGTGGTTCCCATTCCCGTGGAAAACGCGCCCAGCGCGCCGTATGTACAGGTATGGGAGTCTGCGCCGATGATGCACTCTCCGGCCACGACCACTCCGGCCTCCGGAAGGATTGCATGCTCCACGCCGGATTTGCCCTGTTCAAAATACCATTTCAGCCCCTGCTCTTTTGCAAACTCACGGATCGCCTTGGAGTTCTCCGCTGATTTGATGTCCTTGTTCGGTGTAAAGTGATCCGGTACAAACACCACCTTTTCTTTGTCAAATACATGATCTGACATCTGTTTTAAGATCGGCAGAGCCATCGGTCCGGTGATATCATTCGCCATAACCACATCAAGCTTTGCCTCGATCAGCTGGCCTGCCTCAACAGAGTCAAGCCCCGCATGGGCGGCCAGGATCTTCTGTGTCATTGTCATTCCCATTTTCAGCATCCTCCTTTATATTTTGCAAGAATATTCTTACTTTTTCGCAATATATCCCTTCGCAGTCAGCGCCTCCGCACAGAGAACAGCTCCGCCGGCCGCACCTCTCACTGTATTGTGGGACAGGCCGATGAACTTGAAGTCATACATGCTGTCCTCTCTGAGACGGCCGATAGAAACGCCCATGCCGTTCTCATAATCCACATCCAGTGTCACCTGGGGACGGTTGTCCTCTTCCAGATACTGGATAAACTGCTTCGGTGCGCTTGGAAGTCCTGCTTCCTGCGGAAATCCTTTGAAGTTCACAAGCTTCTCGATGAGCTGCTCCTTCGTCGGCTTTTTCTCAAAGTTAATGAACACTGCCGCTGTATGTCCGTTGAGTACCGGAACACGCACGCACTGGCAGGTGATCTTCGGAAGCTCTGCCTTCACGATCTGTCCGTTCTCCACTTTGCCCAGAACACGGAGAGGCTCCTGCTCGCTCTTCTCCTCTTCTCCTCCGATAAACGGGATGATGTTTCCAACCATCTCCGGCCAGTCCTTAAAGGTCTTTCCGGCTCCGGAAATCGCCTGATAGGTTGTCACTACAAGCTCTTTCGGTCCAAATTCTTTCCATGCCGCCAGGCAGGGAGCATAGCTCTGGATGGAGCAGTTCGGTTTTACCGCGATGAATCCTCTTGTTGTTCCCAGACGCTTCTTCTGGTCCGGAATCACATCAAAATGATCTGCATTGATCTCCGGCACCACCATCGGCACATCCGGAGTCCAGCGGTGCGCGCTGTTGTTGGACACAACCGGAGTCTCTGTCTTTGCGTACTCTTCCTCAATGGCTTTGATCTCTTCTTTCGACATATCTACTGCGCTGAACACAAAATCAACGGTAGACGCAACATGCTCCACATCGTTTACATTGAGCACCACAAGCTTCTTTACTGCTTCCGGCATGGGAGTGTCCATTTTCCAGCGGTCTCCAACAGCCTCCTCGTAAGTCTTTCCTGCGGAACGCGGACTCGCCGCCACAGTCACAACCTCAAACCAGGGATGGTTCTCAAGCAGAGCGATAAATCTCTGTCCTACCATGCCTGTTGCTCCAAGAATTCCTACTTTCAATTTCTGATCCATTTCTCTTCTCCTTTTTCTTTCTGAAATTTATCTCTTTATTCTCCTGCCAGATAAGCCTTCTCGATGGCGATCACTTTCTCCATCGCCGCCTTTCCCGGCGCCCCCAGGGTATTGCGCATCTCTACGCACGTCTTCATACTGATGGCGTCATAGATATCTTCCTCAAACACCGGCGAGATCGCTTTGAACTCTTCCAGGCTCATGTCATCCAGGGCGATTCCTTTGTCGATACAGTACAGCACCAGCCGCCCCACAATTCCGTGGGCATCCCGGAACGGTACTCCGTGATTCACCAGATAGTCTGCCGCATCCGTGGCGTTGGTAAACCCGTGTTTTGCGCTGTCCTCCATCCGGGATTTGTTGAACTTCATCGTCTGAAGCATCCCCGTGAACAGTGCCAGGCATCCCTTGGTGGTGTCAATGGCGTCGAACACCATCTCCTTGTCTTCCTGCATGTCTTTATTATAGGCAAGCGGAATGCCTTTCATCGTAGTCAGCAGTCCCATCAGCGCACCGTAGACACGTCCTGTCTTGCCCCGGACAAGCTCCGCAATATCCGGATTCTTCTTCTGGGGCATAATGCTGCTTCCCGTGCTGTAGGCGTCGTCGATCTCAACGAAACGGTACTCGTTGGAGTTCCAGATGATCACTTCCTCCGAGAACCGGCTCAGATGCATCATCACAGTGGACATGGCGGACAACAGCTCGATCAGATAATCCCGGTCAGAGACAGAATCCATACTGTTGAGCGTAGGTCCGTCAAAATCAAGAAGCTCCGCCGTATATTCCCTGTCCAGCGGATAGGTCGTCCCCGCAAGGGCCCCTGCTCCGAGCGGACAGGTATTCATTCTTTTATAAATATCTTTCATCCGGGAGCGGTCTCTTTTGAACATCTCAAAATATGCCCCCAGGTGGTGTGCCAGAGTAACCGGCTGGGCTTTCTGCAGATGGGTGAAGCCCGGCATATAAGTCTCCGTATTCTCCTCCATCAGTTTCAGAAGAACATTCAGCATATCCTTCAGAAGCCCGTCAAGCTCCACAATTTCATCCCGGATATACAGCTTCATGTCAAGGGCAACCTGGTCATTTCTGCTCCGTCCGGTGTGGAGCTTCTTGCCCGCATCCCCGATCCGGTCGATCAGATTCGCCTCCACAAAACTGTGGATATCCTCATACTCTTCCGTAATCGGAAGGCTTCCATTCTCCACATCTCTGCGGATTCCCTCCAGGCCGTCTATAATCTTCTCTTTTTCATCCTCCGTGAGGATGCCCTGCTTCGCAAGCATAGTCACATGGGCGATGCTGCCCCGGATATCCTGCGCATAGAAACGCTTGTCAAAGGAGATCGAAGCGTTAAAATTATACACTAACTGGTCCGTCTCTTTCGTGAAACGGCCTCCCCATAACTGTGCCATTTCCTGTTTTCCTTCCTTATTGTCTTTTCAAAAAAGCAGGCCCGGGAGTATCCCGTGCTCTGCATTTTCTCCTTAGTTTAACACACTAAAGTGTTACATGTCTACTTTAAAATGTAAAACGTTAATTTTTCGCAGCGGTCACCTGGCGGAAAATGAACGTTCCTGCTCACGCTGTGCCAGGGAGAATTCGCACCCGCAGTAATCCTGGCGGTACAGTCCGTACTCGTTCGACAGCTCCACGGAACGCTTATATCCGTTTTTCTTTTTAAAATCCGAAACCAGATATTTCACACCGTATTTTTCGCCCACAGCAAGGCCGATCTCGTTGAGTTTCTGTGCGTTTTTCAGAGGGCTGATGCTTAAAGTGGTGGTAAAATACTCGAATCCCCCTGCCGCCGCCTGCCTTGCCGTCTCGGAAAGCCGCAGTTCATAGCATTTCATGCAGCGCGCGCCGCCCTCTTTTAAATGTTCCATTCCCTCCGCCATCCGGTAAAATCTCTCCCTGTCATACTTCCCCGCCAGGAAGGAAACCGGATGGGTAAAATGCATGTCCCCAATCAGTTTCTGCTGCTCCAGAATCCGTTTTGTATACTCGCTCTCCGGATAGATATTGGGATTATAATAAAAGATCGTAATCGAAAAATATTCGGAAAGATACTCCATCACATAGCTGCTGCATGGCGCGCAGCAGCTGTGCAGCAGAAGCGACGGCGTTCTTCCTTCCTCCGTGATCTTATTCAGCAGTTTTTCCAGCTCTTTCTGATAGTTTACTTTCTGTACATTCATTGCCATATCTCCTGTGCTGTCTCTATAAAAATAATTCTCACATAAAGAGGATTCAGAGCAGCTGCCTCACATATTCTGCAGCGCTTCTGTACTGCTCCAGTTCCGGCAGATGCTCCAGAAGCACCGGCATGTCTTTATCCAACCGTTTGATTTCCTCCAGATAGACCGGAATGTCTGCATTTCCTGTTCCCGGAAGCACCTCTCGGATCTTCACGGTCAGTCCTTCCTCCATGGTACAGTCCTTCAGATGACAGCTTGCAATCCTGTCCCCAAGGAGGGCAAACGTCCTCCGGATCAGTTCTTCCTGATGAGTGTAAGTATAAGGATCTTTGATAAAATTTACAATATCCATGTGAACCGCGAACCCTTCCCGGTCCACGTCCCTGAGAATCTTTACATACTGTTCCGGCGAATCCGGAACCATCCACTGCATGGGTTCCAGGGCAAAACAGGTATGTTCCGGCTTTACCCGGTCGCACAGTTCCTGAATAAACTCTACATTTTTCCCGTAAAGCTCCTCCGAAAAATTTTCTCTGTAACATCCGCACCATACCGGCCCTGCTGCGCCGGATACATTTACACAGCAGTCTGCATGGATATACTCTGCCAGCCGGAACTGCTCCAGACACTTTTCACGTGCCTTTTTTGCTTTCTCCTTGTCCGGAGAAAAGGGAGAATCCCAGATTCCCACTTCTGCAATCCGGATATCCCGCTCCTGCGCCGCCTTTACATAAGCGTCGATCAGGGACTGCTTTGCGCGGTAGTCGGTTGGAAATGACGCTGCGGAAAATCCTTCCGCAACGAGGATATCTCCCCACTCCTCCGGGGTTCTGTGTTTCGGTGTAAAATTAATTCCAAGTCTCATCTGTTCTTCTCCTCATTCAGCAAATTCAAATCCACATTTTCCAGTTTCAGAAGCTTCACCTTCCTGTCCGTGCCGCCCGCATATCCTGTCAGGCTTCCATCCGCCCCGATGACCCGGTGGCAGGGCACAATGACAGAAACCGGATTGTGTCCCACAGCACCGCCCACAGCACGGGGAGATGTCCGCGCGGATGCATATGAAGGCGTTTTCGAAGATATCTGTAAATTTCTCCGGTTCTGTGTGACTTTCCCGGCAATCTCCCCGTAGGTTACCGTTTTTCCGTACGGGATGCCGCAGAGGATCTCCCACACTTCTCTCTGAAAAGCGGTCCCCTGCAGGTGGAGCGGGACTTTAAAATCCGGTTCCTTCCCCGAAAAATAAATATCAAGCCACCGCTTTACCTCTCCGAACAGCGGAATCTCTCTCTCCTCCGTCTCTCCATCAATAAGATGAAGGGCAAAATATTTCTGCCCTTCAAACCACAGTCCTGTAAGTCCCTGTTCATCCGCCGCCAGGAGCATTCCTCCCAGGGGTGACCGGTAATGGCTGATGTACTGCATACATGATTCCTCCTGTCTGCCCTTAGTATTTATCCGCGGTACATTTTTTCCAGGATATCTACGATCTTCTCCTGCCCGAGAAGGCTGACGTTAAGCAGCGCCTGATGGGAATCGATGCTGCCCCAGTCATATCCGGTGTGATCCTCATAATAATATTTTCTGTCCCGGTCCGTCTTGCGGATTTTCGCCGCAGCCTTGCGCTCCGTCAGATCATACCGCTCCATAATACGGGCAATCCGGTCTTTCCGGCTGGCACAGATAAAGACGTTGACACACTCATAGCTGTCCCTGAGAATATAGTCTGCACAGCGTCCGATAATCACACACGGGCCTTTTGCCGCCAGTGTCAGGATGATCTGTTTCTGTTTTTCATAGACATCCTCATTCAGCGAATAGATGTAGGAAGCTGCATTAATAAACTGGGAGTAAGTCGTCGTATTTACCTGATATCCCGACAGAAAGGCATTCAGACTTTCCTCGTCCACCTTCGCCGCAACTGACTGTTTGATCCCCAGCTCCTTCGCCGCCATACTCACCAGACGGTGATCATAAAGAGGAATCTCCAGCCGCTTCGCGAGCTTCTGTCCGATCTCCCGCCCGCCGCTTCCAAACTGACGGCCGATTGTAACAATTTTGTATCCTGACATAAATATCCCTCCTTTTTCCGATATTTTTACGTCCGTTTTCACCTGCTTTCATTATACTTCTTTTTCATGTTCCGCACAACAAAAACGGCAGTATTTTGCATAGCCGTTTTTCCCCCGGCAGCCGGCACCGGCAGGAAACACAGCGCTGCCTGCTGTAACCGGATCTGACTTATTTTCATACATTATCATTATAGAACAGTCAACGCCTGCAGGTAATACCGGTAACATCCCGTCTCCTGCGGCACGAACCGAAAAATGCAAAAAAGGATGGGAGGTACCCTATGGAACCAATTCTGGAACTGAAAAATATAAACTATTCCTACCACACATTGGACGGGGAGACAAAAGCCCTGTCCGATATTTCTTTTACCCTGGAACCCGGAAGTTTCACTGCTGTCGTCGGGCCATCGGGCTGCGGCAAATCCACACTGCTCTCGCTGATTGCAGGACTGATGCGGCCCGAATCCGGCCAGATCCTGCTCGCAGGAAAACCGCTCTCCGACAATCACGAAAATATCGGCTACATGCTCCAGCATGACCATCTGTTTGAATGGCGCACCGTTTACCGCAATGTACTTCTGGGCCTGGAGATCCGCGGAAAAGTTGACGCCGCATCCCGCAGAAAGGCAAATGAGCTGCTCGCCCAGTACGGGCTGAAACATTTTGCCGCATCCCGGCCCTCCGAACTGTCCGGAGGAATGCGCCAGAGAGCCGCCCTGATCCGCACTCTGATTCTGGATCCGGAACTGCTCCTGCTCGATGAGCCTTTTTCCGCCCTGGACTATCAGACACGCCTGAAGGTAAGTGATGATATCGGCCAGATCATCCGGAACTCCGGGAAAACCGCCCTTCTGGTCACACACGATCTGTCCGAGGCAGTCAGCCTCTCCGACAGAGTCATCGTTCTGACCCGGCGTCCCGCGTCTATCGCCTGTGTGGTCCCGGTTTCTTTCCATCTGGAAAACGACACGCCGCTGAACCGCCGGAATGCCCCGGAATTTAAGACCTTTTTCAACAAAATATGGAAGGAGCTCAATCAAGATGACTAAAATAACTCCCGGACAGAAACAGTATCTTCGCCGGATGAAGCGCCGCAGGTACTTCATTCTGACAGCCAGAATCCTGATCCTCATCCTATTTCTCGTTCTCTGGGAAGTCTGCTCGGATACCGGAATCATTGATTCCTTTATCTTCAGCAGTCCTTCCCGGATCGCCCTGTGTTTCTGGGAAATGGTTCTGGACCGCTCCATCTTTCTCCACATTGGAGTGACACTGTATGAAACCATTGTAAGTTTTCTCCTTGTGACCGTACTCAGTGTCCTCGCGGCAGTGCTCCTCTGGTGCAGCCGCAGGCTTTCCGAGATTCTGGAGCCCTATCTGGTCGTGCTGAACAGCCTTCCCAAGTCCGCCATGGCGCCGCTTCTCATCGTCTGGCTCGGCGCAACGCCGACCACCATCATCGTGGCGGGAATGTCCGTGGCCATCTTCGGAAGCATCATGAATCTTTACACCGGTTTTACCACCGTTGATCAGGAGAAAATCAAACTGATCTACACGCTCCACGGCGGCCGCCGCCATGCGCTGTTCAAAGTCGTGCTGCCGGGTTCCGTCCCCACGATCATCAGCAACATGAAGGTCAACATCGGGCTGTGCCTGGTGGGCGTGGTAATCGGAGAATTTCTGGCAGCGAGAAACGGGCTGGGATATCTGATTATCTACAGCAGCCAGGTTTTCAAGATGAACTGGCTGCTTATGTCGATCGTGCTGCTCTGCTTCATGGCGATGGCGCTGTATGCGGTGATCGGGGTGGTGGAGAAACTCTGCCGGAAGTGGTTCTGAGGAGATGCCCTGCCAGGACACATTCTCAGGAGCCGCTTTTTACCTGTATCATACATCTTGCAATATCTGTGAAATCCGGATAAGTATGCAACTCCGGAAATTAAGCATGTATTAAGTGCATTTTACTTAATATTTTCTTGTTGTTAAGTTTCCTCTTTGCTATGATATCATCATAGAATACAGATAACTCTGCCAGAACAAGGAGGTAACACGATGAAACGCTATGAGACATTTGAACTGACATTCTCCGGTCCGGAACCGGAAGGCTCTCAGGCACTTGCAGATATTCAGGCAAAATTCAGTTGCGGGGATGAGACATGGAATGTAAAAGGATTTTATGATGGAAATGGTACTTACAAAGTCCGTTTTCTTCCGCAGAAGGAAGGACATTATACGTGGGCAGTATCCGGCGTTGTCAACGCGTCCGGTGAAGAAGACTGCACCGTATCCGAAACTGCACACGGCATGGTTCAGGCAGAAGGCACTCATTTTGTTTATCAGGACGGCACAAAATATCTGCCTTTCGGTACAACGATTTATGCCCTCGCCCACCAGTCTGAAGAACTGATCGAGCAGACGCTTAACACGCTTTCCGCAGCGCCGTTTAACAAGGTGCGCCACTGCATCTTCCCGAAGCACTACGACTACAACCACAATGAACCCCAGTTCTATCCTTTTGAGAAAGATGCGGACGGGAAATGGGATGTGCACCGCCCCTGCTTCGCATACTGGGCTCACTTTGAGAAAATCCTTAACCGTCTCGGAGAAATGGGGATAGAGACAGATCTGATCCTCTTCCATCCTTACGACCGCTGGGGATTTTCCAAAATGAGCATGGAGGAGAACAAGGTTTATCTGGATTACGCCTTAAGACGTCTCGCGGCTATTCCCTATATCTGGTGGAGCATGGCAAATGAATATGACCTGATGTTCCATCTGTCAGAGAACGACTGGTTTGAGATTGAAGACACGATCGTGAAAAATGATCCTTACGGCCATCTTCTGAGCAATCATAACTGCATCAAATTTTATGATTTTTCAAGACCTGCCATCACACATGTCTGCGTCCAGACTATTGCATTCTACAAAGCCGCGGAATGGATGGATCGCTACCAGAAACCGGTTGTCTACGACGAGTTCTGCTATGAAGGAGATATTCAGCACGAATGGGGAAATATTTCTGCATTTGAGATGACGAACCGTTTCTGGAAAGCCTGCTCTGTAGGCGCTTACGCGACTCACGGCGAGACATTTTTCTCTGAAGATGAGATTCTCTGGTGGGCGAGAGGCGGTGTTCTCAAAGGTGAAAGTCCAAAGCGGATCGCTTTTCTGAAGGATCTTCTCTACAGCCTGCCGTCACCGGTAGAACCATGGAATGAACCGAGAAAATTGGAGCCCGGACAGGAGGAGGAGCCTGTGAATGCCGCGGAGAATCCGTTTATTCATCTGTTTAACTCTGTTACAGACGAAAATGCGGAGTGTATCAAGATGAAAGGCGATAATTTTAACGGCCACTGCGGGGATGACGCTTTTCTGAAATACTTCAGCGGGCATCAGCCCAGCATTTCCTCGATCAATCTGCCGGAAAACGCTTCCTACCGGATTGATGTGATCGATGTGTGGAATATGACAAGGGAAACACTGATTGAAAAGGCAAGCGGGTATACAGATCTGAAACTTCCCGGAAAAGAAGGGATTGCTGTGCTGGCGGTTAAAATAACAGAATAGGGGGGCTGCGCCCCCGGCTCCGTCCGCAGTGCGGCAGCGGGATTTTGCGCTTCGCGCTCCATCCCCTCTGTGTACTTTCGCACTAGGCTCGAAAAAACCTCGCCAAGTGCTCAATGCACCGCTCACGGGCTGCGCCCTATGTGAGATAAAAAAAGAGATGACACATTCATGCAAGCATGATGAGTCATCTCTTTTTTATCTCCCGCACTGCTTGAGCCTAACCTGCAAATTTAGACCAATATCCCTGAATGAACAGGAACAGGACTATAAGCGGAACGATATAGGTTACGTAGATTCTGACTGCTTTCGGGAATTTGGGGCCTTCGCCGGTGTTGGCTTCTTTCAGGAAGTTATTCCAGCCCCAGCCGTAACGGCTTGTACAGAAGAGCACGTATATAAGGCTTCCGAGCGGCAGCAGGTTGTTGCTTACGATGAAATCTTCAAGGTCGAGGATTGCACTGCCCGGCCCGAAGGGCTCGAATCCGCTCAGCAGGTTATAGCCGAGTACACAGGGCATGGAAAGCACGATAATCGCCACCAGATTTACCGCTACCGCTTTTCCTCTGGAACATCCCGTCAGGTCCATGGCGAAAGCGATAATATTTTCAAATACTGCAATGATCGTGGACGCCGCCGCGAAGAACATGCAGATAAAGAATACCGCTCCCCAGATTCTTCCTCCTGCCATGGAGTTAAAGATATTCGGCAGGGTGATGAAGATAAGGTTCGGACCGCTGTCCGGGTTTACTCCAAACGCGAAACTTGCCGGGAAGATGATCAGTCCCGACGTAAAAGCAACGCAGGTGTCCAGAATCGTAATATAGATCGCCTCTCCCGGAAGGGTTCTCTTCTTGTCGATATAACTTCCGAAAATAGCCATCGCGCCGATACCAAGGCTCAGAGTAAAGAAAGACTGACCCATGGCGGCGGAGATTACTTCCATGATTCCCGCTTCTTTCATTTTGCCGAAATCAGGGAGAAGATAGAAACGTAGTCCCTCTCCTGCTCCGGGAAGCAGAATCGAGCGGACAGCCAGAATAATCAGCATGATGAACAAAAGCACCATCATCACCTTGGTAATTCCTTCCACACCTTTCTGCAGTCCCAGTCTGCAGACGCCAAAGCATAGGACAACGACAATAATCATAAGCACCGTCATCAGCACAGGCTCTCCCATAAGTTCTCCGAACTCTGTCTCAATCTGTGCAGTGTCCATTCCTTCGAATCCGCCTGCCCCCATCTTGAAGATATACAGAAGAAGCCATCCCCCGATGGTTGTGTAGAACATCATCAGAAGGTAATTGCCCGCGATACCGAAGAATTTGTACCAGTGCCATTTTGTCCCTTTCGGTTCCAGTCTGTCAAACGCAAGGGCGATACTTGCCTGGGAAGCACGTCCCACAGAAAACTCCATAATCATAATCGGCAGACCAAGAAGCACAAGGCAGGCCAGATAGATCAGCACAAACGCCGCTCCGCCGTACTGTCCGGTAATATACGGAAAACGCCAGACATTTCCCAGTCCGATGGCACATCCGGCCGAGATCAGGATAAATCCCAGCCTGGTGCCGAATTTCTCTCTTTTCATTCAGTAAGTTCCTCTCTTCCTTCTTATTTTCTAATTTTGCAAACATCCGGAGGCAGACACTCATCCCTTCCTGTGGCTCGTGTTAAAGCCCGTGGTATTTACAACGGCTGCCAGATTTCCCAGATCATCTTTCACTTCAATCCGGTAATAGCTTGTCGTCCTTCCGTTTTTCACGCAGAATGCCTCTGCGCTTAAGACCTCCCCTTTTGCCGCGCCCAGATAGGCAATCTCGGAATTCAGGGAAACCGTCCCCACCTCCTGCCAGTTGGACGCCACAGCGAAGGCAAAGTCTGCCAGTGTAAAATACACACCGCCCATCACCGCACCCATGGCATTTCTGTGCCGGTCCTCAAGCTTAAGGATGCATTTTGCATAATGATCATCCACCTCGGCTATCACTGCACCGTTATCCGTGGCGAAACGGTCTTTACTGAATAAATCCACGATTTGTTCCGTTGGTTTCATGCCCATTTCCTCCTCGTAAAAACATCGTTTTCAGTATATCACAAAAAGCGGGCTCATCCTAGCAGAAAATCTCTTTCGTATGAAAGTTCATAAAAATTCTCAAACCGGTTCAGTCCCATAATATCCTGTCCGACAGAAGATTTTCTGTCGGGATGGCGCACTTTCTCCTTCTGCCACGCCCTCGGTGACATTCCCCGCTGCTGTGAAAACACACGGTAAAAGTTGCTCAGACTTGTAAACCCGCTCTTTTCCGCCACCTCCATAATATCCCAGTCGGTATTTTCCAGGTAGCCGCATGCTGCATTGATCCTTACCATATTCAGATAGTCAGAAAAGCTCACTCCGATCTGCTTTTTAAACATACGGTATACCGTGGGCTCGCTGACGCCGAGTTTGCCGGCGACCACTGCGGCGCTTAATTCTTCCGCAAAATCCCGGTTCAGGATTTCCAGACATTTTTCGAGGCTTTTCTGGGGTGCTCCGGCACGCAGATCATTCTTCTCTGCTACTTTTCTCTTATTGCGGGAAAGGTGCAGAAGTACATTGTACATTTCCCTGTGAAACCAGTCCCACTCCTCTTCGGAACACTCTTTTCCTCCGCTTCTGTCCGGCGTCAGAAGCCATGTCATTCTCCGCAGACTCTTTTTTACCGAAAGGATCTCCTCGTCCTCCCGGCTCTTTCTGCGCTCTCCCACAGTGGCCAGTTCGTACTGCTCATTCGCCTGCCGGTGCAGCATCGAAGCGTCAATCAGAACAATAATCTGAAGCCCGCCCCGGCTTCCGTCAAAGATCTCGTGGCTCATACCGCTGTCAATAGTCAGAATGTCTCCTTCCTCCATTTCCAGAACATTTCCTTCCAGACGCACGCGTATCTTCCCTTTCAGGCAAAAAAGGATCTCCAGACTGCTGTGCCAGTGCAGACCGTTGAAAAGGAGATTGCCCGCAAACGCCGTAGCCTTCATCTCCTCACTGTAAAAATGTCCGCTTTTGATCTCATAATATCCTTCCCTGCTTCCCGCCATATATACTGAGCCCCCTTCATTTGCCAGGAATCACCGGCCTCACTGTGCTGCACCTCCGCCATAACCGGACCTGAGGTGCGGCAGATCCGGTTCCGGACACTGAAAACCTGTATGTTACTTTTTCTGATTCAATCAATAACATAATCCGGGAATTTTTTCAACAGTTTTCTCACAATTATGATCGAATATTGGAAATATCGGATTGGATAAAGTAAGACTTTTATAAACTATCGTGGTATTCTTTAAGAAAAAGCAAAGGAGGAATTTTCCCATGAACTGCAGACAGATTACCACGTTTTCCGCTGACGGAAACGCATTGCAAAAAGAAACCGTTATCCCGGTCACAAGGGAAGCCGACGAGCCCTCCCATCTGGAGTCCGGTGTGATCAACCTGTATCCGAACCTTACATTCCAGACCATCGAGGGCTTCGGCACGGCGATGACCGAATCTTCTGCCTATCTGCTCTCGAAAATGGACGCCGAAACAAGGCGCAGGGTACTGGAAGACTACTTTGGCCCTTCCGGTAACCATACCCGTTTTATCCGGGTCCCCATAGACAGCTGTGACTATTCCCTGGAAGAGTATGCGGCGGTAAAAGATCCCATCTCCGATCCGGAGCTGAACACCTTCTCCATTAAGCGGGATCAGGTCTATGTCCTTCCCGCCCTGAAAGAAGCCATCGATATTTCCGTGGAGCCCATCAGCGTCCTGATGAGTCCCTGGTCGCCCCCTGCCGTCTGGAAAACGCCGCCGGAGCAGCCGAAAAACGACCTGTCGGTCTACGGCAACACGCTCGGCATCCAGATGGATCCGGTAGACTATACAAAGCCTTCCCGCTGCCACGGCGGCAGCCTGAAGCCGGAATACTACGGCTCCTGGGCAAAGTATCTGACAAAATATATACTGGCATATCTGGACGAAGGAATCCCGGTGACAATGATGAGTCTCCAGAACGAATCCATCGCCGCTACAGAATGGGACAGCTGTGTATGGACCGCACAGGAACAGAAGACATTTCTCCGTGATTTCCTGTATCCGGAATTAAAAAAAGCCGGGCTTACAGGGAAAGTCGAACTGTTTATCTGGGACCACAACAAAGAGCGTGTACTGGAGTACTCATCGGAGATCATCGATGATGTTACAGATAAGATGGTAGACGGTATTGCCTTTCACTGGTATTCCGGGGACCATTTCGAGGCGGTTGAGCTCACCCGGCAGCAATTTCCGGGCAAAGTACTCATGTCCAGCGAGTGCTGCACTCTTCACCCGCCGGGAAAGGCGGGATTCATGGGACTTTTCGGCGGCGGGAAGCTGCCCGGCACGGTGGACTATGAAGACGCTGTCGCCTACGCCCACGATCTGATCGGAAATATTAACGCAGGCATGAACCGCTGGATCGACTGGAACCTGATTCTGGACAAAGACGGCGGTCCCCGCCACGTGCCGGGCGGATTCGCATCCCCTGTGATTGCCAATGATGACGGCACATACCGTAAGACCTTAAGCTTTGAATACATCAGCCACTTTGCGAAATTCATCCTGCCGGGCGCAGTGCGCATCGGCTTCTCCCGCTGCGATGCAGTTGTGGAGGTAACCGCGGCAAAAAATCCCGACGGAAGCCTTGCAGTGGTCATCCTGAATTCATCCGATACGGATAAAGAGTATGCTTTCCGGATAAAAGGTGATGTGATCTGCATCCATATACCGGCGCGGACGCTGAATACATTTACAATTACAGATTAAAATGAAAAGCGCAGTCCTCTTCCCTCTGGACTGCGCTTTCTGCAAATAAAAAAGCCGGAAATCAGACTTGAACTGACGACCCCTTCATTACGAGTGAAGTGCTCTACCGACTGAGCTATTCCGGCAATCGGTCCGTCTCAGACGAACCTTTGTTATTATATCTCTTTTTAAAAGAAATTTCAACTATTTTTTTATTTTTTTCTCAGTGCCCGTATATTATGTCTTCCATACAGCACCATGGATATCACCATCATCACGATACAGATTCCGATCAGTACTCTGGATACCCCGTCCGGAATATTAAACCAGAATACATGCAGGATCATCATGGCATAGAGCAGCCATGTGACAACCTTGCCGTGCCACTCCGCGCCGAACACCTCGCCGGTTTTCTTTATGAACAGAAGACCGGTAATCCCCATAAAAGTCTCTTTGAGAACCATCAGGGCAAGCGGGGCAATCATGAGCGGGAAACGGGTTACAAGGCAGAAGAGCATCGCTGCCTGGGTCAGTTTGTCCGCAATGGGATCCAGCACTTTTCCCAGATCACTGACCATATTGAACCGCCTGGCAATAATGCCGTCCACAGTGTCCGTCAGTCCGGACACGATCAGAATCACTCCCGTCAGGATATAATTTTTCTCCCAGCAGTAGAGCCATATAAAAACCGGTATCAGGCAAAGCCGGAAAAAGGACAGTATATTCGGAATTGTCAGTATCTTATTCTGGGAGCTGTTTTTCTTGTCTGCTTCGGATATCATTTGTTCCACCCTCTTATTCTTCATTTTTCATATGCACGGTAAGCTGATTGTACGGTATCTCGATTCCTTCCTCGTCAAAGGTCAACTTGATCTGTTCGAGAAGTCTCCACCTTGTCTTCCAGTATTCCTCCGTCTTTACCCAGGCCCGCAGCCCGATCACCACAGAGCTGTCCCCCAGGGAATCCACAAACACTTTGATATCCTCATCCTGGATAATCGTAGAATCCGAATAGAGCATATCTTCGATCAGCTGTTTCGCCTTCTTCAGATCCGCGTCATAGGAAATCCCCACTTTCAGATCAAGCTGTCTCTCCGGTCTTGCCGTTACATTGGTCAGGCTGTTTTCCGTGAGAATACTGTTTGGCACAACGACCGTCTGATTGTCCACTGTCGCCATCTTTGTGTAAAAGATCTGGATTTCCTTTACAGTTCCCTCGATTCCTTCCTGGGGAACAATTACATAGTCGCCAACTGTGAAAGGTTTGAGCAGCAGGATCAGGACGCCGCCTGCGAAATTCGAGAGCGTCCCCTGCACTGCCAGGCCTACGGCAACACCGGCTGAGGCAATCAGCGCCGCAACAGAAGATGACTCTACCCCGAAGCGCATGGCAATGATGAAAATAAGCAGCGCATAAAGTCCGAATTTCAGCAGGGAGTCAATGAACTGGCTGACCCCGGTATCTGCATTAGCACGTTCGAGAGATCTTTTCACAATTCTGCGGACCCATTTAATCAGTTTGCTTCCGATTATAAAAACGATTATCGCCAGCACAACCTGGATTCCGAAAGCGATCAGATCCGGTATTCTGTCATTAAAAAATTTTATAAACTGATTTACTTCCTGGACTGTATCCGTTGTAACCTGTTCCGCTCTATCGATCACATCTTCACCCAGTGGTTCCGTCTGGGATGACGTCATCGCTATCCACATCAATGGCTGCATTATAACTGGCACCTCCTGTTTTCTTTCTTTTCCACGTTATACTCTTTTTTCATCCTGTTTTTCCACATCCAACGCGAGAAATGCACAAAGATTTCCACGCCTGTTTCCCATCGCCCTGTGGGAATAGAGAATCTTGCTGTTGCACCGGGTGCAGACATTGGTGACCGCCATATGTTCCGGAAGGATCCCCGCCTCACGGAACACCAGCTCATTGGCTTTCCAGAGGTTCAGCTGGTATTTTCCATTCTCTTTTGCATAAAACAGTTCTTTCCAGAATTCCCGGTCAAACGCCGCCCGGAACTGCCCGATCACATCTTCACTGACCTCATAGCATTCCACACAGATGGACGGCCCCACTGCCGCCAGAATGTCAGCGGAATCGCAGCCGAATTTCTCCTGCATAAGTTCAACTGTCTTTTTCCCGATTTTTCCCACTGTTCCGCGCCACCCGGAATGACTTAACCCGATGACCCTTTTCACCGGATCCACAAAATAGAGGGGAACACAGTCCGCATAGGAAGTGACCAGACAGATGTCCGGCACATCTGTCACAAGTCCGTCCACATCATTGTAATCCCTCTCACGGATAACTCCTTTTCCCCGGTCCGCCTCTGTCACCACACGGACATTCGTAGTATGTGTCTGTCTGGAGAGCACCATGTCCTCGCATCTCACACCTATGGCTCTTCCGATTCTGCGGAAATTCTCCCGTACCGCCTCCGGGTCGTCTCCCCGGTCAAAGCTTAAATTCATCGAGGCGAAACACCCTTCGCTTACGCCGCCTTTCCGGGTAGAGAATCCGTGCCGGACAATCCCCGTATTTTCAAACAGCGGAAATTTCAGAAACGGAACCTGCTGCCCGTTTTCATCCACCCCCGCCTCGTCAAATATATGTCTCCCGTCTTTATAAACAAGCCCGAGCCCCATATTTCACCATGCCTTTCCTTTTTTCCGGATCCTGCCCTCTGAGTGCTACCCCCTGAACGCATCCTCGATATGGACAATCTCCGGGGAATCTGTTCCATCTATCCCAATCACGTCAAACCTGCAGGGAATCTCTCCCATCTTCCGCTCTGCCAGATAAAACATGGCGCAGCGGAAGATGGTCTGCTGCTTTCTGGCATCTACCGCCTCAAGAGAATTTCCTTTTTCCGGACCGGAGCGGTACTTTACTTCACAGAAAACCAGGGTATCTCCGTCCATGGCAACAATATCAATCTCCCCCGCCCTGCAGCGGTAATTATACTCCAGGACTGTATAACCTTTCTGTTCCAGATACGCTCCCGCAGCCTGTTCATACATGCCGCCCACCCGGCGCCAGTTTATCTTCTCCATATTTTTTCCTTCCCACGCGCCACAACCGCCGCTGCCGGAATTTTCCTCTTCCACGGCATGCCGCCGCACTTGGCATTGCTGCTTCTCTGCCGTCAGAGAAAGTTTCCGATAAAGGTCCGCCGGTGAATCGGGCTTGGTCCCAGTCTCCGGATCGCCTCAATGTGCTCCTTCGACCCATACCCTTTATGCCTGGCAAATCCGTATTCCGGCAGAATCTCATCATACCGGACCATCAGCCGGTCCCTGGTTACTTTTGCAATAATGCTTGCCGCTGCGATGGACACGCTCTTTGCATCTCCCTTGATAATCGGCACCTGAGGTATCAGGATATCCGGGATTGTCACGGCATCGTTCAGAAGAATCTGCGGCTCCACGGAAAGCTTTGAAATGGCGTCCCGCATGGCTTCATAAGTTGCCTGGAGTATATTGATCTCATCAATCCTCGCCGGAGACACAAGCCCCACCCCCACGGCAACAGCTTTCTCCATGATCTCATCGTACAGTTCTTCCCTCTTTGCCGGGGAGAGTTTCTTCGAATCATTCAGCCCCAGGATCTCGCAGTCTTTCGGCAGAATCACCGCCCCGGCTGCCACCGGTCCCGCCAGAGGTCCTCTTCCCGCCTCGTCTATCCCGCAGATAAAATCATACTGGTCATATTTTCTCTCATATGCTCTCATGGCATCCAGGCGTTCCCGCTCCGCAGCCAGGGATGCCGCCTTCTTCCGGCACCCCTCCACCAGCTTTCTGACTCCTGTGCGCTCATCTTCTCCATACCGGGCGCACAGCTCTTCCCACTGTGCTTCTTCTGCCGCTTCAAACTCTGCGCGGATCTGGGCAATACTTTTTCTGTCACTCATGGCGGATCACTCCGAACCGATCCAGAGGCCAGATTCTCACCCATGCCCTGCCCAGGATATCCCTGCGGTGGATCACGCCCACATTGGCAGCGCGGCTGTCCTGGCTGTTGTTCCGGTTATCTCCAAGGACAAAATACTCATCGTCCCCCAGCTTTATGGGTTCCGCTGCCAGTCCTGCCTCCTCCATCACGGCATTGCCGTAGTGTTCATCCAGCTGCTGCCCGTCGATATAGACATAACCGTCCACGATCTGGACCGTCTCTCCCGGAAGCCCGATAATCCTCTTGATATAGTATGTATTATCTTCGTACTGATAAGGAAATACAATGATATCATACCGCTTCGGATCTGTAAAGCGATAGGAAATCTTATCCACAATGAGCTGATCCCCGTTCGAGAGCGTCGTCTCCATAGAGGAGCCGCTCACCATCGTTCTCTGCCCTACAAATGTAATAATCAGATAAGTCAGTCCTACAATTATCAGGATATATACGATCCACCCGAGCAGTTCTCTAAAAATCTTCTTCATCCGCTGTTTCCTTCTTTCTGTCTTTTACGCTGTAACAGCTGCTTTTTCACAAGGCGGCTTTTCCAGCGTAATCCGCCCCAGCCGTCCGTTCCGGAAATCATCCATCAGAATCGCCGCTGCCTTCTCCGTGTCCAGTTCGCTGCCGCGCACAAGACAGTGCCGGCTCTCGGCAATATGATTCAGGTAGCCGTACACATCTTCTGCCGGCTCGATTCCGTACTTTTCCTCCAGAACACCCGGATACTCCCGGATCAGGAATTTCACGAGCTCTCCCGCCAGTTCTTCCGTCTGCAGGATCTCGTCCTTGATGGAGCCGATAAGCGCAAGTTTCAGCCCCACTTCCTGGTCCTCGAATTTCGGCCAGAGGATTCCGGGAGTATCCAGAAGTTCCACATTCTTATTCAGCCGGATCCACTGTTTTCCTTTCGTCACACCCGGCTTATTCCCCGTCTTTGCACAGGCTTTGCCCGCCAGGGCGTTGATAAACGTGGATTTTCCCACATTGGGGATTCCTGCCACCATGGCGCGTACCGGACGGTTCAGAATTCCTCTTTTCCGGTCTCTCTCCGTCTTCTCACGGCACGCCTCCTGAATGACGGACTGAATGGACTTAATTCCCCCGCCCTTTTTCGAGTTCACTTTTACCACGGAATAGCCCTTCTCCTTAAAAAAGGCAACCCATTCGTCATTTATCCTGTCTTCCGCCAGATCCGCCTTGTTGAGCAGGATCATTCTCGCCTTGTTCTTTCCCAGCTCATCGATGTCCGGATTCCTGCTCGAAAGAGGAACTCTGGCGTCCACCAGCTCTATGATCAGATCGATCAGCTTTATATTTTCCTGCATCATCCTGCGGGCTTTCGTCATATGCCCCGGATACCACTGAAAATGCATGTTCTACCTCCTGTCCGGATTTTTATTCTTCCGCATCCGGATTATTTTTCTCCTGTTTCCGGACTTCTATCCGGTAAGGTATTCCCGGTTCATCTAGGAAATGAAGCCGAAATTTTCATCGGACTTCACGGCAAACCATGCCTGTCCGTAGATCTCGTCACGCGTCACATTCCCCGCGCCCGGAGTCCTGCTGTCATCGCTGGACGCTGCATTATCGCCGATCACAAAATATTCGTCCTCGCCCAGTTCCACAGGCTCCGCCGCCACGCCGGGATATTCGATGCCGGAGACATGGATATCCTTCGTCACCGGCTCTCCGTCTATATATACACTTCCGTCCGTTATCTGGACCGTCTCCCCGGGAAGTCCCACAACCCGCTTGATCGAATAGTGGACGTTCTCGTTTTCCCGGTAGACAATAACGTCTCCTCTGGACGGATCCTTTATATTATATATCACCCTGTTTACCAGCACAACATCTCCGTTGGACAGTGTGGGCCGCATGGAATCCCCTGCACTGCTCACCCGCTCTCCAAACGCCAGAACGATCAGGAATGCCGCTGCACAGACGATCGCAATCTCCATTCCCCACCGGAAAATCTCTGCAGCAAGGGAGGCGGCAGACCTGGAAGGTTTCTTCTCAAAACGAAGTTTCCTCTTTCTGTTCTCGAATTTCAGGTTTCCGGTCTGGCGCGGCGCCCGCCGGTGCTGTTTCTTCTGTGCTGTTCTCCGCTTTCTGTTAAAACTTAAGCCCTGCATAGCTCCTCCAGATTCCCAGATTATACAAAGAGGGACAAACTACAGATCTGTAATTGTCCCTCTCCTGGTTACTATTTTACTAATTCTTTTACCTTTGCAGCTTTTCCGACACGTTTTCTCAGGTAATTCAGTTTCGCACGTCTTACTTTACCTCTGCGCACAACCTCTACCTTCTCAACATGCGGTGAGTGAACCGGCCATGTCTTCTCTACTCCGATTCCATTGGATGTCTTTCTTACTGTGAAAGTCTCTCTTGCTCCGCCGCCCTGTCTCTTAAGGACAGTTCCTTCGAACACCTGGATTCTCTCACGGTTTCCCTCTTTGATCTTCGCGTGTACCCTTACGGTATCTCCCACGTTGAACTGAGGTGCATTCTCTTTTAACTGCTCAGCTTCGATTTTCTTGATAATCTCATTCATTTTGTGTGACCTCCTTAATATTTGACGTTCTTAACACATAAAAAGTGCCAGAGGACCATCGCTCTTCTTTTCACAACTGTTGTAGTTTACCATATTTCTCACTTGTTTTCAAGCTCTTTTTTCATTTCGTCCAGCCATTTTTTCTCTTTTTCCGTCAGGCTGCTCTTTTCGAGCAGGTCCGGACGCCTCTCATACGTCCGCAGAATGGACTGTTCCCGCCGCCATTTTTCAATATTGGCATGATGTCCGGACAGCAGCACCGGCGGAACCTTCTTCCCGTGCCACTCTTCCGGCCGGGAGTACTGGGGATATTCCAGAAGGTTGTCCTGAAAGGATTCGAACTCCGCCGACACGTCGTTGTGCAGCACCCCCGGAACCAGCCTGGAGATGGCGTCAACCATCACCATGGCGGGAAGTTCCCCGCCGGTCAGCACGTAATCTCCGATGGAAACATAATCGGTTACGATCTCTTCAAGCACCCGCTCATCAATCCCCTCATAATGTCCGCAGAGAAGGATCAGTTCCTCTTCCTGAGCCAGTTCTTCCGCCATCTTCTGGCTGAACACATCTCCCTGGGGAGAGAGATAGATCACCCTGGGCTTTCGCTCCAGTTTCTCCGCCACCGACTCATAGGCGAGATATACCGGTTCCGCCTGCATCAGCATGCCCGCGCCTCCGCCGTAAGGGTAATCATCCACACTCTGGTGTTTGTTAAATGCATAGTCCCGGATATTGACAGCCTCAACCGAGAGGAGTCCTGCGTTCACGGCACGTCCGATAATACTGGTGTTCAGCCCGTTCAAAACCATCTCCGGAAACAGCGTAAGTATATGAAAATTCATGTTCGTCTCCTTCAGATCAGTCCGTCCATAAGCCGGACCGTCATCCTGTTTTCATCCACATCCACATCAAGGATGCACTGCCGGATCGCCGGGATCAGCACCTCGCCGTGTTCATCCGAGTCGACGATATAGACCTCATTCGCCCCGGTCTCCATAACGTCCCTGAGCACCCCGAAACGCCCCTCTTCCGTGTACACGGTCATGCCGATGAGATCAGCGATATAATACTCATCTTCCTCCAGGCGGACAGCATCCTCCCTGGAGACAAGCAGGCTCTTTCCTTTATATTGTTCAATATCATTGATATTGTCAATGCCTTTAAACTTCAGGATCACAAACTGTTTGAAAAACCGGGCATTCGCAACCTCCAGGGGGATCCGATCCTTCCCGGTATCCAGAAGCACTTTTTTCAGTTTTTTAAATCGTTCCGCGTCACTGGTCGTGGGAAATACCTTGACCTCTCCGCGGACTCCATGTGTGGAAGATATGACTCCCACCTGAAGAAATTGTTCCATGCAGTCCTTCCTCCGTGCATTATCTGCTTTTTCAGGAAAACAGGCAGACAGACGTTCTCCCTGCCCGCCCGGGTTCACCAAGATAAAATCAGGAGACAGCTTCACATATCATGAAGACTATCCCCTGTCTGCTTCATCTATACGATGTCAACAACGACCCTCATGTCTTCCTTGGCCGCTGCCGCTTTCACAACGGAGCGGATCGCTTTTGCGATACGTCCCTGCTTTCCGATGACCTTTCCCATGTCACCGTCTGCCACGTGCAGTTCGAGCACTGTGGTTTTGCCTTCTTTTTTCTCGGTGACCGTCACTTCATCCGGATTGTCAACGAGAGCTTTCGCGATCACTTCAACTAATTCTTTCATTATAAGCGCACCTCCGCGAAGACATCTTAATTATTTCTCGATACCTGCTGCCTTGAAGATCTTTCCTACAACCTCTGTCGGCTGTGCACCATTGTTGAGCCATCTTTTTGCTGCTTCTTCATCTACCTTGAACACGCTCGGATCCTGGTTCGGATCGTATGTTCCGATCTCTTCGATGAATCTTCCGTCTCTCGGGGACCTTGAATCTGCTACTACGATTCTATAGAAAGGAGCTTTCTTCTGTCCCATTCTTCTTAATCTGATCTTTACTGCCATTTTTTTCACCTCTTGATTTTTCTATTGTTTAAATGTTATCTATGTGTTAAAAAGGGAGTTTGAATCTGCCCTTTTTTCCACCTTTTCCACCCATGAGTCCGGGAAGCTTCTTCATCATCTTCCTCGACTCGTTAAACTGTTTTACCATGCGGTTGACCTCGGAGATATCAACACCTGCGCCTTTTGCAATCCGGTGCTTTCTTGAGGGATTGAGAAGATCGGGATTCCGCCGTTCCTCCGGAGTCATGGAATAGATCATGGCCTCCATGCGGGCCATCTTTTTCTCATTCTCCTCCGAATCCAGTTCCGGCATCTTTCCCCTGCCGCCCATGGCTCCAAGCCCCGGCATCATACTCATAATCCCGGAGAGACCGCCCATCTTTCTCATCTGTTCCATACTGTCAAGATAATCTTCGAAGTCGAACTGGGCTTTCTTCATCTTGTCAGCCATCTTCCTGGCCTTGTCCTCATCCAGTTCCGCGCCTGCCTTCTCGATCAGGCTGAGCACGTCACCCATGCCCAGGATACGGGATGCCATTCTGTCAGGATAAAACTGTTCCAGATCGGAGAGCTTCTCTCCCATACCGACATAGAGAATCGGGCACCCGGTCACTGCCTTGATGGACAGCGCCGCACCGCCCCTTGTGTCACCGTCAAGCTTTGTGACGATCACGCCGTCGATGCCGATCTTTTCATTGAAGGTTCCGGCCACGTTGACCGCATCCTGTCCGGTCATGGCGTCCACGACCAGGATCGTCTGATGAACCGTTACCGCTTCCTTGATCTCCTGAAGTTCCGCCATCATGTCCTCATCAATGTGGAGACGTCCGGCGGTGTCGAGTATTACAATATTATTGCCGTTCTTTGCGGCATGCTGCACTGCGGCTTTTGCGATATCGGCGGGACGGTTCCTGTCTCCCATGGAGAACACTTCCACGCCCTGCTTCTCCCCGTTGATCTGCAGCTGTTTGATCGCCGCCGGCCGGTAGACGTCGCACGCCACAAGCAGCGGCTTCTTTCCTTTTAACTTGAACTTCCCTGCAAGCTTTGCGGTGGTGGTCGTCTTACCTGCTCCCTGGAGTCCCGCCATCATGATCACTGTCATGGCGCTTCCGGGCTGCAGTTTGATCTCTGTAGTCTCGGAACCCATCAGTCTGACGAGCTCCTCATTTACAATCTTGATCACCATCTGTCCGGGATTCAGGCCGTTCATCACATCCTGTCCGACCGCCCGCTCCTGGACATCTCTGATAAAGTTCTTCACAACCTTGAAGTTGACATCCGCCTCGAGGAGAGCCATCCTGACTTCTCTGAGAGCCGTCTTGACATCATCCTCTGTAAGCCTTCCCTTACTCCGCAGGTTTTTAAACACATTCTGAAGTTTTTCTGTTAAGCTGTCAAATGCCATTCTATAACTCCTCTATGATCCGGTCCGATATCTGCCGGATCTTTCTGATAACTTCCTCAGGTTCCTGCTTTTCGCTCTCCCACTCATCGAGATGCCTCTCGATATCCTTTACGCTCTCCTTGATGGCAAGGAACTTTTCCACCAAGTGGAGCTTCGCCTCATATCCTTCCAGGGATCTCTGACAGCGCTTCACCAGATCGTGCACGCCCTGGCGGCTGATTCCTTCCGATTCGGCGATCTCGCTCAGCGACAGGTCATCCAGCACGAACTGCTCATAGATCTCCTTCTGATGATCTGTGAGAAGTTCCCCGTAAAAGTCATATAATAAAGCCTGTTCTAAAAACTTGTTCATCGTTGTCACCTCTGGTATCATACACGAAAGCGGCAGGGGTGTCAAGTGTTTTTTCTTTACATCCTTTAAATCTCTTTGAATCCTCTTTTCCCCATCTTTTGAACATTCCGTATTTTTGCGAATATTCTTATATAAAAAGGATTTTTTCTGTCATGAAATTCGTAAAGCAAACCGTCGGTTACTGGTGTCCTGACATCACACAGGGAAACTTCCTGGGTCAGGGGATCCGCGCCGCCATCCTTGACACTGGCGTCTCGAATCATCCGGATCTGCAGAACCGCATCCTTGATTTCCGGGATTTTACAGGCAGATCGTCCGGGGAAAGAGACGACAGCGGGCACGGCACCCATGTGGCGGGCATTCTTGCCGGGGACGGCACTGCCTCCTCGGGTCTGTACGCGGGAATGGCTCCCCGCTCCGAACTGATTATCGGAAAGGTTCTTGACCGGGAAGGGAACGGGAATGTGGATATTGTGCTAAAAGGGATCGAATGGATCCTGTCTCGGAAAAGCACGTATGACATCCGCATTGTCAATATTTCCGTAGGAACCCAGCCGGACCTTCCACGGGAACAGAAGCAGCTTCTTCTCGAGGCGGTAGAGCATCTCTGGGACGCCGGGCTTGTCGTGGTCGTCTCCGCCGGGAACTACGGTCCGAAATCGGGCACTGTCTCTGTCCCCGGAAGCAGCAGAAAAGTGATCACCGTAGGCGTTCCCGATTCTCCCCTTCCCCCGGTCAGCTGCCGCAGAAACCGGCTGAACTACTCCGGCAGGGGGCCCACCGGCGAGTGCGTCGTAAAACCGGACATCTACGCTCCCGGCACCGGGATCATCAGCTGCAACAGCCGTTACTCCCTGCCCGGCGAACACCCTTACACGATCAAAAGCGGCACTTCCATGGCGACACCTGTCGTCTCCGGCGCCATCGCCTGCCTGCTCTCAAAATACCCGGATATGACGAATGTGGAAGTCAAGCTCAGGCTCCGGGAATCCTGTCAGGCTTTCCCTGGAACAGAAGCCGGATGGGGCATGCTCAGCGTAGAACAGCTGTTTAAAACCTGAAAGGGACATGCCTGAAAATTTATTTTTTATCCAATCACACTTTTTCACCCCCGGCATACTATAAAACTGTAAACAATATCTTATCTGGAGGATTTAACATGAGTGATTTAACTGCTACGAACTGTGGATGCGGATGCGAAAACGGCAACGGTATGTCTTCCTGTCTGTGGATTATCCTGCTTCTCTGCTGCTGCGGAGGATGCGGCGGCAGCACATTTGGCGGAAACGGCTGCGGAAACGACAGCTGCCTGTGGATCATTCTGCTTCTCTTCTGCTGCGGCGGCTTTGGCAACGGCTGCGGAAACGGCTGCGGATGCTGATCTGCATCGCATCAGAAAGCGGGATGTGCGCTGCACATCCCGCTTTTTCTGCGGTTCCGTATATTCAGAACCGCCTTCTCCTATATTCTGCTTCTCTTATGTTCCTTCTCATCTTTTTATCCTCTTCTCATATGTCCTTTCTCGTCATCCGATATCACGGTATTTCTCACGCTGCCCTTCACACTGTTTTTCATGCCCGGCTTTTCCTCTTCCCGGGAGTCAACCCGTTTCTGAAGCATACATTCCTCATCGATCTCGTATACGGCATTGCCGTCAATAATCAGTTTCCTTGACATGGTTCTTTTCCATTCCTTTCCATTCGTCCTTCCCTATTATATTATGAACCGCTGTACAGGAAGGCTACGTTATATCTTTCCCCGCTGTTCATAATTCTATTCCGGGAAACATATATTTCTAAGAGGACCGCAGATGGAAGGCAGGAAAATCAGTATGGAAAACAATACGCCCAGGCCAATGACGCCCTTTGACGAGCTTGTCACATCGCCGGAACTGCAGGCAGTCAAGCTTCTCCTTCCGTATCTTCCCGCCTCCGGCAGACGTCCCATTGCCGCCTGCGTCAAATTCCTGGAGCTTCGCCAGACTCTTACTCTGCTGGGAAACCGGGGCGGCGTCAGCGCCCAGATGTTCCGGAAGGAGCCCGGCGCCTCGCCTCTGGAAATCCTCTCCGCTCTGCGTCCTTATCTTGGAAAAAAGGAATGTGATACCCTCGATATGATCCTAAACCTGAAGGATATGATGAATATGATGGATATGATGAAAAATACTTCCGGCGGAAATACGCCGCCTGTAGATCCCATGGAGCTGCTCAGCGGCATGCTCTCACCGGAACAGCAGGAAATGTTCCGCACATATGACGCCATGTTTTCCCAGGCGTCCGCCGGGACAGATACGGTTCACACGGCGGAACATGATACCGGCGCCGGCATGAAAGCAGACGGCAGCATAAACATGGACGCAGTTCAAAATATCAGCGGCAGGAAAGGAGATGAATCGGATGAACGAATGGATGAACAACCCGGCCATGAAGGATATGGATCCGGCGAAACTGGAACTGATCCGGATGGCGGCAGCTCAGACCGCCGGTAAATCCGGGCGCGCCCTTGCCCCGGTCATGCTGGCACTAATCACAAGCGCCAACAAGCAGGGGATCCGCTTTTCCCCGGACGAGGTTTCCCTGATCCTGGAAATTCTCAAAGAGGGCAAAACAAAAGAAGAGCAGGAGCAGATCGAGCAGACCGTTCGCATGACCAGCTCCATTTTCCAGAGACATATGAAGTAAAAGACAGACTGCCGGGAGCCGCGGTATTTTCCATCCGCAGCCTCCCGGCAGCCTGTCTTTTTTCTTATCCCGGTTCTTTACTGATTTTCCTCCGTCTCTTCCTCAGAACCCTTCTTTTCTTCTCTGCATCCGCATCTCCCGGCGCTTTTTCGCTGCCTCCCACTCGGCTTTCTCCTCTTCCGTCTCAAGGATCAGGCGGGGCACCGGCTTGGGCCGGTCGTTCTCATCCAGCGCCACCATGGTAAAGTAGGCCCGGTTGATGGGATATCTCATTCCTGTGTCCGTGTGTTCCGAATAGGTGTCAACCCGCACTTCCAGGGATGTGTTCCCCACAAAGGTCACCTTTCCTACAATCACAACCATTTCGCCTTTATAAGCGCCGTGGATAAACCGCAGATTATCCACAGAGGCAGTGATCACATTGGACCTCGTGTGGCGCTTCGCCACCATTCCCGCCACCTCATCCAGCCACTGCATGAGAATTCCTCCGAACAGCCTTCCCGCCGCATTCAGGTGGTTCGGTCTCACCATATGAACCGTCTCCACCAGAGAATCCGCCACTTTTCTTTCTTCCGTCATATAATCTTTCCCTCCCGGTTATATTTACATCTGATTTCCCGCTGCTTTTCAGATCCCTGCCAGATTCCAGGCTGTACTGCCCCATGTTGTCACGAAGGCCCGTAGTGGAGCGCCGGTCCTTAGGCTGCGTTCTTTGCAGCCTTAGCACCGCTGCGCTCCACTCCCGAGCGAAAGCGTGGCCGCCGGGGCAATATGGGGCAGTACAGCCGGATGACCGGCAGACATCTGAAAAGTAACGGGTACTTTTCATCTGATCTTTTTTATTTTACCAGACATCTGTACTTTGTGAAGCCCATATTGTAAAATGGGAGTAACATTTTTTACCGACCACATTTTTACCGAATACGTTACAGGAAACTGTAACCCGAATCCAGGAGATTTATCCATGCAGAACATCAGACTCACCCTCCAGTACGACGGCACCCGCTATCTCGGATGGCAGCGCCCGGCAAAGAGCGGCGCCCAGAAAAGCATTTCCCATAAGATTACAGAAGTACTCCGGAAAGCCACCGGGGAGGCGATCATGCTCCGCGCCGGAGCGAAGACGGAGCCCGGCGTCCACGCCCTCGCCCAGACAGTCAGTTTTGAAACGGAATCCCTTTTGTCCGCCGGAGAATTCCGTTCCCTGTTAAACCGGTATCTTCCCGCAGACATCGCCGTTCTCGACGCTGCTGCGGCGCCGGAGCGGTTCCGTGCGGACCTGAACGCCCTGTCGCGCACTTATGAGTACCGGATCTGCTGTTCCCGGATCTATGATGTGTTCCGCGCAAAATACGAAGCCCATCTCTGTCCCGGTCCCGACATTTCCGCCATGGAAGCGGCCGCCGGATATCTCCGGGGCAGGCATGATTTCCGCGCTTTTTCCGATGCACGCAAAAAAGCGGCCACGGAAAAGGAGATCACCGACATCTCTTTTTGCTCTCTGGACGGCCATCTCGCCATAAGGATCACTGCAGATGATTTTTTAAGCCGGATGCCCCGGAATATAATCGGCACACTGCTTGACGCCGGATATCACCGGCTTGCCCCGGAAGACATCCCCGGACTCTTTTACGGAGAACTTCCGCTCCGGAAACCGGCAGTTCCCGGGAAACAGGCATCTCCTGAACAGCGGACAGCTCCCGGAAAACAGACCTCTCCTGAAGAGCGGGCTCCCGGAAAACAGACAGGAAAGCTCTTCACTCCAAAAGCTCTCCTGCTCACAGATATTCAGTATCCTCAGAATATCAGTCCGACAATATGATAGACAACAAAGCTTACCACCCATGCCACCGCCAGCTGGAACAGCACGAACGCCGCCGTCAGCTTCGCGCTTCCCACCTCCCGGTGGATGGTTGCAATAGTGGCGGTACAGGGCACGTACAGCAGGCAGAACACCATGAGAGAGTAGGCGTTTGCCGCGCCGAATCCCATGGCGCCAAGGGTTGCCACGAAAGTTTCCATTCCATGGTCCGTGGTGATGTTCTGGATTCCAAACAGCACGCTGCAGCTTGAGACAACCACTTCTTTGGCAGCAATTCCCGAGATCAGCGCCACCACGATCTGCCAGTATCCCAGTCCAAGCGGCGCAAAGAACGGCACAACCGCCCTTCCGATCAGAGATCCGAAGCTCTGGGAAATATCCGTCACATATCCCGTGGTGCCGAAATTCAGCAGAATCCACATGATGATCGAAGCCAGGAAAATCACGGTTCCCGCCTTGGTCAGATAGTCCTTTACCTTTTCCCAGACATAGACCGCAATCGTCCGCGCGTTGGGGGACTTGTACTCCGGCAGTTCAATCAGGAGCGCGTGTTCCGCCTTGCTTCCGTCGATTTTGGATAAAATAAACGCAGTCGCAATCGCCACAATGATTCCGAGAAGATACATGGAATAGCAGGCGATCATGGCGTTGTCCCCGAAAAACATGGAGGAGAACAACACGTAGATCGGCAGTCTGGCGCTGCACGACATAAACGGCGTCACCAGAATCGTCTTCAGCCTGTCCTTCTTATGTTCCAGAGCCCGGGACGCCATAACCGCGGGAACCGAGCATCCGAATCCCAGAAGCATGGGGAGAAATGCCCTTCCCGAAAGCCCCAGAGTGGACATGATGTCATCCATGACAAATGCCACACGGGCCATATATCCGCTGTCTTCCAGAAACGCAAGCGCCAGGAAGAGGATAAAGATATTCGGCAGGAACGTCAGGATGCCGCCCACACCGGAAATGATGCCGTCCACGATCAGGGATTCCAGCATGGGAGAAATTCCCACCGCCTCAAGGGCATTTCCCGCAAATGAAGTCAGCAGGTCAAGGCCGGTCTCAAAATATCCTTTCAGCCAGTCTCCCACCGTAAATGTTAGGAAGAAGACGAGCGCCATAATGACGAGGAACACGGGAAGTCCCGTCCATTTTCCGGTCATCACCCGGTCGATGCGGTCCGTGCGTTCTGCCTTGACATTTTTATTTACAAGGGTCTCTTCGATCACTTCTTCGATAAAATCGTACTTTTCATTGATGATATCCTTCTCATAGCTCCGGTCCACGATTCCGTCCAGTTCCACCTGATACTGCTTCATCACCGACTCATCCTGCTCCAGCATCTTGATGGCATGCCAGCGCATGTTTTCCATCTCCGGATATTTCTTCTTAAACTGGGCGATCAGAAGATCGATCTTGTCCTCGATCACATCATCGTATACCATGGCATATTCGCTGTGATGATTGTGGGGATGCTTTGTGCTCGCCGCGTGGTGATGGATAAACGGTCCCGGCTTGGAGTACTCGTTGTGGTGGGCAACCGCATGCATCAGGATCTCAAGGCCGCTTCTCTTTCTCGCTGACACCGGGATTGCCGGGATACCCAGCATCTCCGGAAGACGGTGCAAATCGATCTCCATGCCGCGCTCCTCCACAATATCCATCATATTGAGCGCCAGAACAACCGGTTTCCCCAGTTCAATGAGCTGCAGCGTCAGATAGAGATTCCTCTCCAGGCAGGAGGCATCCACCACGTCAACGATGACATCCACCTCATCGCTCATAATACATTCTCTCGAGACCTTCTCTTCCATTGTATAGGATGTCAGGCTGTAGATTCCCGGCAGGTCGATGAGCTTGAACTCCTGCCCTTTGTAAAACGTCTTTCCTTCCTTCTTCTCCACCGTAACGCCGGGCCAGTTGGCAACCTTCAGGTTTGCACCCGTATAGGCGTTGAACAGTGTCGTCTTCCCGCAGTTGGGATTCCCGATAAATCCCACATTGATCACTTTTCCGCTCATGCTGCCGCCTCCTTTTCCCTTACAAGAATATTATCGGCAATACGGCGGCCGATAGCGAATCTGGTTCCCCGGAACCTTACCGTCATGGAACCCTTTTTGTCGTTATTCAGAATCGTAATCTCCGAGCCTTCCGTAAGCCCCAGCGCTTCCAGGCGGCGCTCCAGATTCAGCTCAATGTGGATCTCTTCCACAATATACGTCTGATTGTTTTTCCCTTCCTTTAATCTCATGTGCTTATCACCCTTTTTTGCTTATCTGTGTAGTCGTATATAGCCACATTTTCTTTTTCCGGATTTTCTCCAGAATTTAATTGAGAATATTTCTCCATAAGCCATTATATACGCTTTCCCCGGATAAGTCAAAAAAATCTCTTCATTTCCAGTATAAACCGGATCACCGGCCTCGAAACCTGCCCTCTTTCTTCTCCGGAATATTCTGCCCGCAGGTCTCCGCCCATCTTCCTCGCCAGCATCCTGGCAACCGTAAGCCCCAGTCCGGTTCCGCCTCCGCTCCGGGAACTGTCGCTCATATAGAACCGCTCAAACAGGCAGGGAACATCTCCTGCGGTGATCTTCTCCGTATCATTTTCAAAAATAATCTCCAGCCGGGAATCATCCGCGCCTTCACATTCCGTCTCTCTCACGGAAATGCTCACGCGGCTGTAGGCATACCGTGCGGCATTCTGAATCAGGTTGGCGAAAATCCGCTCCAGCGCCTCCTGATTCCCCTGCACCAAAACCGGATGGGAAACAAAACAGACGTCCGCCCGAAGCCCTGCATTTTCCAGCGCAATGCAGTGATCGGCAAAGGTCTCCCTCAGGATCTTTCCCGCATCAATCACCGTACATTCCGGTTCGTAATCCCCGGCGCCAAGCCTGGCATACTCGTAGAGCTGCTCCGTCAGCTTCTCCATGCTCTCTGCCCTGCGGATAATGATATCAAGGATCTCCCGGTTCAGTTCCTGTTTTTTCATAATCCGCAGATATCCCAGGATCACGGTAAGGGGCGTTCGCAGATCGTGGCTTACCGCCTCGATCTGGGACTGGAACATCTTCTCCCTCCGGGCATACCGGTTCCGCTCTTCCTGAATATCCCGCAGACAGTGGTTGATCTCCTCCAGCATCTTCTCAAGATCCCGGTCCGGCGCAGGCAGCCGGACCGCCTGGTTCCGGGACAGATCCTCCCGGATCCCCCGCAGTTCCTCCCCCGTTTCCTGCAGAGCCTTCTTCAGGATACAGAGGCGGATTCCCGCTATCAGCGCCGCAGCCAGAAATACGGCTGCCATGCAGACAGCCGTCAGACACACTCCCGCCGGGCACGTTATCGTATCACTCCCGGCGGATAAACTCAGAAAAATCATAATTCTTTCTTCCTCATCACATACACTCCTGCCACACTGAACAACACAAGCCCCGCTGCTCCGGCAATCCAGCACCTGGCCATGCCCGCTCCGGTATCCCAGATTGCTTCACACACGCTCTGGTTCACCGTCATGGCACTGAAGAAATTGTGGGGCATCCACATGGCAGCCTCCCGTAGCGCATCTACCTGCAGGCCGAGATAGAGAAATCCCTGAGGGATAAAGCTCATCACGCAGAGCCATATGACAAGCCCTGCAAATCCCCGCTCTGATGCCTGCACCACTACAACGCCGAGAACCAGTGCGGCAGCCGCAACCGGAAATGCAGCCGCTGTGCTTCCCGCCATGTCTGCCACATTGACAGCACCCTTTTCTTCCAGAAGCAGGCAGGCGCTTCCCACATATACCGCTTCCGTAAGGCAGAGAAGAATCATAGACACCAGAAAACTTACGATGCACTGCACGGCAAAAATCTTATGCCGCGCAAGTCCATATGCCACCGCATTTTTCATACTGCCGTTTTTCCTGCTTCCCTCATACAACACATACACAACCACAAGCGCCCCGTAGGCGAAAATCATCGGGTTCGCCGCCACATTGGAAAATGAAAAGGAAGTAGTTGCATAGGGGAATCCGGGATCCGCCGCCCCGAAAGCATAAAGCACCAGGTTCAGGCACAAAGGCATCGCGGCAAACACAAGCGCCGTAATATATACAGCGGGCGAATGTACAGCCCGGTAAATCTCACTTTTCATATAATTAAGCATGGCGGGCGCCTCCTTTCAGGTTCATGTAATACTCCTCCAGCGTATGGCTGTGCCTCTCAAGCCCGGTGATCAGAATTCCATGTTCTGCCGCAAGACGGCTGTACTCCTCCGTCTTTCTCCCGGGATTCCAGAGTCTGAGGACATGCCCCGGAAAGATTTTATAATTTTCATCCGGAAAACTCCGGTCAAAAAGCGCCGCATACTTCGCTGCATCGGATACGGTTATTTCCAGATAGTCCGCACATTTCTCATGCAGCGCTTCCGCACTGATCTCCTCGATCAGTTTTCCCCTGTGCAGAAAACCGAACACTGTCGCCGTCTGCTGCAGTTCCGAAAGGATATGGCTGGAAAGCAGAATCGTGATGTTCTTCTCCCGGTTCAGACGATGGAGAAGTTCCCGAAGTTCCAGAATTCCGCTGGGATCCAGCCCGTTGACGGGCTCGTCGAGCAGCAGCGCCTGAGGCTCTCCGATCAGGGCGATGGCAAGCCCCAGCCGCTGCTTCATTCCCATGGAAAGCTCCCGGCACCTGCTCTTTCGCTTTTCCCACAGGCCCACCGTCCGCAAAGTCTGCTCCGTCCGCTCTTTGCCCGGAATCCCTTTCATGATCCGGTAATACTCCATGTTCTTCTCCACGGAAAGTTCCGGAAAATATCCCGGCTCCTCGATCATCACCCCGATCAGCCTGCGGCACCTCTCCAGAGCCTTTTCCCCTGTTTTTCCAAAGAGCCGGACTTCGCCGCCATCCAGCCGGATGTGTCCCGCCAGTGCCTTTAAAAGTGTAGTCTTTCCCGCTCCGTTGTCTCCGATCAGCCCGTAGATCTCGCCGCGCTTTACATGAACCGACACATGGTCCATGGCCCGGACTGTGCCATAATTTTTCGACGCCTGTTCCGTCTCTATGATGTATTCCTTCATCTTTCATTTCCTCCGGTTTCTCTCTTTCCCCGTATCGGGGACAATAAGAGTATAGCGCTGCGCCGTTCAAAAAGTCCTCAAGAAAATATCAAGAAAACATCAAGATTCGCATCCACGGCAGGAAGGCTAAATCCGAGCCAGTCGGAATCCGATCCCGTAGACAGACTGGATGTATTCCTCTTGCGGGTCCTCTTCCCGGATCTTTCTGCGCAGATTGCTGACATGGACATTGACCGTATGGTCCGTTCCGTAATAGCCGTCCTTCCACACCTGCTCGTAGAGGCTTTCCCGGGAATAGACTTTCTCCGGCTTTGAAAGCAGAAGCTTCAGGATCTCAAACTCCTTGCCTGTCAGTTCAATCACACGCCCCCCGACCGTTACCTTCCGAAGTTCCGGGTCGAGAACCAGATTTTTATAACTGTAAACTTTCTCCTGTCTGCCGCTGACCTCCTCGTTCTCATCCGGACCGCTATTCCGGATACTGCTTATGCCGCTTCTGCGGAGCGCTGCCTCCACCCTCGCCGCAACTTCCTCCGGCTCAAAAGGTTTGGTAATATAGTCGTCCGCTCCCAGTTTCAGGAGCGCTACCTTGTCTTTCAAGGCGCTCTTTGCCGAGAGAACAATCACAGGAACCGCGGCATTCTTCTCCCTCATTTTTTCCAGGAATTCCTCTCCGCTCATCCCCGGAAGCATAAGATCCAGAAGAATCAGATCCGGCGTCTTCCTCTCCACATAAAAAGCGGCCTCCGTCCCGGAAAATGCCTGTCCGGTCTCGTAGCCCGCCTCCTCAAGGATGCGTTTCAAAAGCCCGTTTATGTCTGCGTCGTCCTCTATGATCAAAATGTGATGTGCCATTGGATTCACTCCCCATCTGTTTATAACTGTTCCGTTTAATCTGCCATCAGCAAGCTGGTTGATTCCGGCTCGTCCACACTGAGGAAAGAAAGCCATGCACCCAACTTGTTTCCGATTCCTTTATTGTGCAGAATCTTCCGGAAGATGTCAAGTACCGGACTCTTTTGTACTGGCGCAGGAGCAGGTCGGAAGAATAGCAGGCTGCCCGCTCGCCGGGGAATGTATAGCCGAGCCTCTGGACCTCTATGTTCGCGATGCTGTGGTCCTCCAGCTCTACCACAATATCCATGATGACCAGGCTGCTTTCGTCTGCAATCCGGGTGGAGTCATTGGGAAGCACTTTCAGGATCCGGATCTTCTGTTTAAAAATAAGGGACAGCAGTTCCTCCAGGCGTTCCGGGACTGCGTCCGGGTCCATGACTTCCTTGAAGAAAGCGTCATACAGGACCTTTACCCCTTTCGCACCGGTGCAGAAGTCAAGGAATTCGCTCTGCTGTTCTTCGTTCCATTCGCTATAGACGTTTTGTAACTGTTGATTTTCGGAGATTTCCCCGAGAATCTCTTCCCGTGAGCGTATCATGGGAAAATACTGCTGTAAAAGGTTTGCCATACACATTTCCTCCTCTGTGTGTGCGCCGCCGCAGGTTCCGGATACGTATGCCAAATGCGGTACTGGGTAAGCAGATCCTGGCAGGTGTAGACTCCCGCTGTACCGTGAAAGAATGTGATTGGTCTGTATCGGTTTGCGGACGGCTGAAAATGGATTAAATACTTTTTGACATTATTTTTTCTGGTCGCTCGAACAGCCAGAAATTGCCTGTCCCTGTCTTTCGACGCCTGTTCCGCCCTATTATTTTTCCCAGAACGCAGACCCCGGCAGCCTTGTCTTTCCGGCTGCCGGGGTCTGTATTTCCCACTATTTTTCTTTCTGTTATTTTTCTTCCCGCTATTGTGTTCTGAGTCCGTTTATCCTACCATCAGTGTCTGGTACCATGACCATAGAGAAGTTCCCGCCCATATCAGGAAAGCTACGACAATAACTGCAATAACAATCAGTACAATCCTTACAATCATCCGTTTCTTCGGATCTGGCGGATACTGTGCCAGAACTGCATTTCCCTGCGGCGTTCCGGCGTACATCTCCGGACGCCGTCTGACTGCTCTCGTCCTCATAGCCATCCAGAGAACACCTCCTGCAATCAGCAGACCAACAACCACATCTCCAATAATCAGACCAATCCGCCACGGTGACATATCATAGTAAGTTGTTGTACCCGGTGCCATTCCCTGCATCATATTGCTGTTTACATAGGTATACAGAATATTATGGATTGCGTTGCGCATCGCTGTCCTTGAGGTTGCAGACTCGGTATCATATGCCCCGGCATTTCCCATGTTAGCACCCATCCATGTATCGTTTCCGGATCTTACCATACGGTCAAAACTTGTCGCATAACCGGTTGCATTATCTGTCACGAAGGTTCCCTTGAATCCCCATTCGCCTCTTACAACACCTGTAATCAGATTATAATGAGAACCGGCCCATGTTGCGCCGACCTGGTTATGTGAAGTCATGATACCCATGGTTGCACGCATTGTCTTCGTCTGTACTGTTCCATCGGAAACATACTTCATATCCATCGTCGCTTCTTTCACGGCAATTTCATATGCACGCAGATATATTTCACGGAAGGTCTGCTCATTACACCATGTAAAAGTCAGCTTCTGGGTAAGTTCCTTATCGTTGAGCACAAAATGCTTCATATAAGAAACAATTCCCTTATCGGCTGCTCCTGTAACCACTGCTGCCGCCATCTTTCCACTTAACACGGGATCCTCGGAGTAGTACTCAAAGTTACGTCCGTTAAACGGAGAGCGATGCATATCCAGCCCGGGTGCATACCACCCCGTTACAGCATTGCTTCCGCCGCCCTGGAATGTGAAAGATTCCTCGCCAATTGCTCTTCCTTCCTCTTCGATCAGATCTGTATTAAATGTAGAAGCCGCCACAACTTCAGAGGGGTAAGCACATGCACCTGCTCCGGCAATATCAGAACCTGCTCCCATTGTCTTATTCAACCCAACCGGTCCGTCAATATCATTACTTCCCTGAAGCCCAACACTGTCAAGCTCACTGATTCCATAATTGATATTAAAGAGAAGCTGCTGGATCTGCTCATAATCTGTATCAAAATCAATCTGATCCAGCAGGAGATCCCACGTCTCATCGTAGTAATCTACTCCGCGTAAATCCGCCAGAGTCAGACCATTGTCTGCTCCCTGCACCGGCTGCTCTTCGGCATAGATTTTACTTCCTTCTACATTGCCCAGTTCCGGATCGTTCTCATAATCATAATTGTTGCCCCCGGTAGAAACTGATGCCTCTTCCAAAACTGCTTCTGACATCTCGCGGTCTGTAATCTGAACAGTAATATCCGAGATTGGACCTTCGTTGTATACGATTTCACCGGTTGCGTTCGGAGATGTCGGGAAGGTTCCCTCGCCCGGCTCACTGCCCCAGTCCGCACGTGTCAGGTTTGTCACCGCATCCTCTTCCATATAGCTGTTCATATTGTCAAATTTGTTGCTTACAGCCTGGTAGCCGGATTCTGCATCTGCCGGTGTGTAAGTAATACTCCCGTCATCATTCATAACAGACTGCGCCTCCAGATCAGAAGAACGCAGGTTATCTCCCTCAAAATACTCTGTTTCGCTGACAGTGTAGATTTCCTCGCAGCCGGTTTCACCGTAAAGCTCGTGCGCGTTTTTACGCAGGCTGATTGTATAATCGCCTTCTTCCAGGATATAGCATCCTGTTGTCCCGTCTTCATTCTCGTGCTTATAAGAATAGGAAGCCATGCTGTCCCTGTCAAATGTCACCGTCACCGTCTCGGATGCCCCCGGTTCCAACTCTCCTGTTTTTTCAAAACCGATCAGATTAATGTAAGATTTCTCAATTGAATTTTCTCTGTCATAATCTGTATACGGCGCAGAATAATAAATCTGAACAACGTCTTTTCCTGCAATATCTCCCGTGTTGGTCACGGAGACATCCACCCGGATCTCTCCGTTTTCTTCGCTGACACCGGTGATCTCCTGACTGAATTCTGTATAGGAAAGTCCATGTCCGAATGGATAAACTACTCCAGTCCCACGACCATCCTCAGAAGAACGCCATGCATTGTACCAGTCATCTCCGGATCCTTCCTGTGCCTGTTCCTTTTCATACCACGCAGTCTCATAGAAACGGTATCCCATATAGATTCCTTCCTCATATTCGAGATAATTCGGATTATACGGTTCTCCCTCTCTTTGACCTGTCAGCTCAATTTCTGAAGAATTAGCATACTGATATTCTCCAAAATTCTGCTGCGCGGCATCCAGGGTAAAATCTGCATAATAAGTGTCTACAGTTCTTCCGCTCGGATTCACTTCACCACAGAGAATCTCCGCCATTGCCTGAAATCCAAGACCTCCCGGACCGCCTACCCAGAGGATTGAATCTATATTTTCATCATTTTCCAACTCTCCAAGTTCCATCTGGTTAGAAGAGTTAATAATAACAACCACACTGTCGCAATATTCCTGAGCAAAATCGATCATCTGCTGTTCGTATGTGGAAAGCGCCAGCTGGTGTGGGGTGCCGTCAGCATACCCTGTACTCTGAAGATCCCATGTTTCCCCGCCGAATCTGGCAATAAACACGAGACCGACCGTACCTTCACAGGACGCTTTTACTTCATCCGTATCGTAAATCGCCGGGTCGAATTCTGTAATGGTATGGTCTGCTCCCCATCCGCCTCCGTTGTCTCCGTCAACCTTTTCCGTAATTCCATCACCTGTAATCTGATAAGCTGTGCTGGATTTCAATAGATTTTCCACCGTTGCATTTACGCCTTCCTCACCGAAATATTCTTTCAGTGCCTTCTCCGGTGTATATACATAATCCTTGTTCGTATCTACATTTCCCGAGCCAGTTCCTCCATAAATCGGATCTGTATAACGGTACCCAAATGGTGTAATTACCGTGTCTTTGCTTAACGGTAGTGTATCGTTCTCATTTTTCAGAAGCACTTCCCCTTCTTCCGCGATCTGAAGCGCTACCTGTATTGCATTGTCGAGTGAATCTGCATCATTGTCATAAGACACATCATAATAATCCAGATCCAGATCCGATGTATCTTCAGATTCTACAATATGTGCCTCCCCACGTCCCAGATAAGTGTCAAGCACCATATGCCAGTATGAAGCGGCACATGTGACAGCCACTGCCAGAGCAAGAAGAACGCACTGAATCGATATGATAATCGCGCGGAACTTTGCATTGCTCATTCTTACTTTCTTTCTCATATGCTCTTTCCTTTCTTTCTCTACTTTTTCAACTTCCCTCCCTGTCTCATCTTCTTGCCTCCTCTCTCTGCCTGCAGTTTACAGGAATCCCTGCAGTGCTGTGCTGTACTTCTCCGCCCCGGTTTTTTCCCGGTTCGGTTTCCGTATTCTCATTATAGCGCAGCTCTGCCGCAACAGATTGTCCGTTGCATAACCCGTCATTTTATTGCAAATTCTGTGGTGCATCACTCCGACCATTCTTTTAAGTCCGCACTCATTCGCCTGCTCTTGATTTGTTGCGGTATCATAATTTTTAACACAAACCAGTTGTCTTTGACCAACACAGCGATGGAGCCGTCATACTTTCCTGCCAGAAACTGAATACTTTTCAACCCGAAGCCGTGTTTTTCCCTGCTGCCCTTTGTTGTTACCGGCAGACCATTCCGAAATTCCAGTTCCTGCTCCAGATAGTTTTCGACCCGTATAATCACAAAACTATTCTGCCGCGAGACCGTAAGGTGGATCAGCCGCTTCTCCGAACTTCCAATCAGGAGTTCACACTCAATAGCATTATCAAGAGCATTGCCGAAAATCGTACACAGATCCATTACAGACATAAATTCCAGCAAAGTCCCATCTGCCACACATGTCAGAGTTATCTCGTGTGCGCGGCAGTACTCCGCCTTACTGGTCAGCAGTGTGTCAAGCACTCCATTTCCCGTCTGAAACTGCAGTTCACAGTCCCGCAGTCCTTCTTCTATCTCGTCTAAGTATTCTTCCTTCTTCTCCGGATTCTGCTCCCTGCGCAGAATATTGATCTGATGCTTGAGATCATGGTATTTCCGGTTTATCATATCTATGCTTTCCTTCGACTGACGATACTGGGCATACTGAGTCTGAAGCAGAGTACGTATCGCGCTTAGTTCTGACTGCTCCTGATTTTCGCAGTACTGATAATGATAAAGAAGCAGGACAAAAAATCCTCCGAGACTGATCAATGTCCGGATATTAAACGCCTCCCTCGCCATGGGACTGCTGAACGGCGTATTTGTGTTAACATAGCTCAGATTACTAAGCAAAAACGTAACTATCCCGATCGCCGCCGCTGTTTCTAATTCTTTGAATGACACATCAAACCATTCCAGTTTCTGACGGCTCTCAAATACATATACCGCAAGATATACGATTGTATACACTACAAGCAGAACTGCGGCTGATACCACTGTTACATAATCTTCCGGCGCCTTTCCCACAAGCGAGTAGTCAACCTGCCACTCCAGGGCGGCTGCCATTTCGCCCAGAATAAAAGCCCTCACCGTCCAATAACCCGCAGTAATGCCTGCGCAGCCTCCTGCATACCGGATGGCTGCATACATCACGAACACACTCAGAGTCATTACCGGGAGCCACAGAACCAGCGGGACTTTCAAAAGCATCAGATAAAGACCAAACAGCACAGCAGCCAGAACCAACAACGCTCCCAGGTCCTTCCATGCTGCTGTTTTGCCTCCATTGCCGGACGCCCGTCTGGCAAGAATAATATAAATCACACATGCAAGAAATTTAGCAAACGCACTATATCCCTTCGGAATATCCTGCACTGCATCAATAAATACTGCTTCCATTTCATTCCCCCATATATTCTGTCAGCGCCTTTTTCAGACTGTTCTTTCTCGACCTGCTCACCTCAATCCATCCATCACGCAGGATAACATAATTCTTCTCCATACCGGTCACATAAGCGAGATTCACAAGATAACAATTATTACAACGGACAAAACTTTTATCCCGGAGCATTTCCTCCGCCTTCTTCATCGTACATGTTGTTGTCTCATAATCGCCGCGCTCTGTATGGTAGGTAATCCTGTGTCCCTGACTTTCCAACCAGAATACTTCCGAGACCGGGATTCTGTATATACCGTTTTTTGTGTTAATCGTCAGATAAGATTCTTCTCTTTTCTTTATCCTTCCGACTGCTTTCCTGATCTTCTGACTGAATGCAAAATAGGAGAGTGGTTTTAGTACATAGTCGAGAGCATCTACAGCATAGCCCCGTATCGCATACTGCGACATATTTGTAATAAATATAATTATCACACGACTGTCTGTCCGGCGAATCTGTTCCGCCGCAGTCATTCCGTCCATAAACTCCATTTCAATATCCATCAGAATAATGTCATATTGTCCCTTATAGTTTTCTACAATCTCATCTCCATCCGAAAACTCTTTAATACAAAACTTCTCTCCGGTCTCCTGCCCGTATTTTTTCAGATAAGCGGCTAGCTCTTCGCGGTACCCTTGATCATCTTCCACCACAGCAATATGTATCATCCCTATTCCCTCCTCCAAACTCTTTCTGCCAGAGAACATCCTGACAATAAATCGGCCTCTCTTCCAGATACCGCTACATTTTACTACATCTGAAAGAGAGGCACAAGATTGCCGGATACATCTTCTTTACCTGACTTCTACCTTACAGGAATGTTTTTCTCATTCCTGCAAAATATGGTTTTTCTGTCTCACTTTTATATTTTATAATGTATATGCTGTCCTGCTGTTTTAAATAGACTTCCCTCTGTTTTCCCTTTCTGCATCCAAAATCCCGAAAAATATTCTCCCCGAAAACTCATCGGAGCCCCCTGACAAATAGTATCAGTGCGGCAATCGGCAGCACCGTCCAACTGATATACCGGCCTGCAATTTCCAGATCGGACGGTTCTGCCTGCTCTGCATTGCTGAGACGGAAAACCAGACTCCAGTGGAAAAGTTCTTCCGCAAACAACATAGAGATTGCAGTGACAATACAGATACATACGCCGCCCAGCCAGGCAATCCATTCTCCCTTATGGGACAGTTCAGGCCCTGACATCAATTCCAGTATGGTAAGGACATCCGGTTCCATCGGGTCAATGATATTCCCGTTTTCATCCTTCGTGATCACATTTTCACTTGTTATCACAGAGATATTTGGATCTTCCTCGCTTCCATCCTCATGGTACAACCAGTATAAATGTTCGTGCTGCTCCACTGTGCCTCGGAAAAGAATCTCCTCTCCACAGCGAAGTTCTATCCCCTGCCCGGTTCTTCCCTCCGGGATGGCAGTCGGGTCTTCCGTCACTGTATAGGGACCATAAGTTTTCTCTCCATACTGGAATTCCACCGCTCCCTCTGCCGACACGGTAAACTCCGCCTGCACGCCCCGAATCTTCCCGGAATATGCCGTATTTCCGCCTTCCCGGTCCGGGACAAGAATAGTATCCATGTACTCGAACCCCTCCCGGGAGACAGTGATCGGATAGATTACCGTAAACACCAGCACCATGACACTCATAAAAACCAGAACGATCTTCTGATACCGTCCAAGTTGTTTCACTCTTTCCACTGCTTCACCCCCTCGTTCTGCAGATCCGTTTTTATTTTTCCGCTGTTCCTTCTTTTGCCGAAGCTAATTGCTGCCGGAAGAAAGTCTGGAAAGCTGCGCTTTTAATTACGCGATCTCCCTGTCTTTTTCCGAGATGGCCGCTTCCTTCTCCGCCAACGCATTGTCTTTTTCCGAGATAACAGCATCCCTCTCCGCCAGTGCATTGTCCTTTTCTGAAATGACAGCCTCCTT
>CBJMC01400__coassemble_573_pt1 | contig 99226 bp, 89 predicted proteins | sample CBJMC01400__metabat2_high_PE_029 | metagenome-assembled genome bin CBJMC01400 | reverse complement strand
GCAGCTTCACAGATCCTTTGTATCTCCACTGCTCTGAATAAGAGAAAGTTTTCATTATTAATTTGTATTAGTTCCAGTAAAGACTCTACAACGGATAGAGAGAAATGTCAAGAGTGTAATCATAAAATCTGTATAAACAAACCCCGCATAAGGTTGACGCAACGCAGAAATATTTGTAAAATATTCTGAAACGGAAAGGAGCTGCAATAATGAATGAAGCTTAGAACAAAACTGATCATTGTATTTCTGGCGGCGATTATCCTGTCAACGATCTTCACAAGTGCGGCGATGCACATGCTAGCTCCCCAGAAAGCGAGCGAGATGCAGCAGCTGTCACTGATTGTTGTATTTATCACGACGGCGATCCTGACATGGTGGATATACAGGACGATCTCGGTGCCACTGGCGAAGCTTCAGAAAGCAGCCAGAAATATCAAGGAAGGCAATCTGGATTTCGAGATCAGGCAGGATACGGACGACGAGATCGGGCAGCTCTGCCAGGATTTTGAGGAGATGCGTCTGAGGCTGAAGGCAAACGCAGAGGAGAAGGTGGCGTTTGACCGGGAAAACAAGGAACTTATCAGTAATATTTCCCATGATCTGAAGACGCCTATCACTGCGATCAAGGGCTATGTGGAAGGAATCATGGACGGAGTGGCGGATACGCCGGAAAAGATGGACAGATACATCCGTACCATTTATAATAAAGCTAATGAGATGGATCTTCTCATCAACGAGCTGACACTGTATTCCAAGATCGACACGAACAGAATCCCGTACAATTTTACGACTATTTCCGCAAAGGAATATTTTGCGGACTGCGCGGAGGACCTTCATATGGAGCTGGAGGCGAAGAATGTTGAGTTTACCTACCGCAATTTTATGGAAGAGGACTGTAAGGTGATCGTGGATCCGGAGCAGCTCCGAAGAGTTATCAATAACATTGTATCCAACTCGCTGAAATATATGGACAAACGGCAGGCGAAGATTACAATGGACCTGAAGGATGTGGGTGATTTTATCCAGGTAGAACTGGGCGATAATGGAAAGGGAATCGCGGCAAAGGATCTGCCTTTCATTTTTGACCGTTTCTACCGGACGGACGCTTCCCGGAATTCTTCCAAGGGAGGAAGCGGAATCGGGCTTTCCATCGTCAAGAAGATTGTGGAGGAGCACGGCGGCAATATCTGGGCCACCAGTGAAGAGGGTGTCGGGACGACAATGTATTTTGTAATCAGAAAATATCAGGAGGTACCCATTGATGAGTAAGCGTATTTTGATTGTTGAAGATGAAGAAAGTATTGCAGATCTTGAGAAAGATTATCTGGAGCTGAGCGGTTTTGAAGTGGAAGTCGCAAATGACGGCGAGACCGGGCTTGAGAAAGGGCTTCAGGAAGATTTCGACCTGATCATTCTTGATCTGATGCTGCCGGGGGTGGACGGATTTGAGATCTGCCGCCAGATCCGGGGACAGAAGAATACTCCGATTATCATGGTTTCCGCGAAGAAGGATGATATTGACAAGATCCGCGGGCTGGGACTCGGCGCGGATGATTATATGACAAAGCCTTTCAGCCCGAGCGAGCTCGTTGCCCGTGTGAAGGCACATCTGGCAAGATATGACCGCCTGATCGGCAGCAGCGCGGAGGTCAATGAGGTGATTGAGATCCGCGGGCTCAAGATTGATAAGACGGCGCGCCGTGTCTGGGTGAACGGAGAGGAACGGTCGTTTACGACGAAGGAATTCGATCTGCTGACATTTCTCGCCAACCATCCGAACCACGTTTATACGAAAGAACAGCTTTTCCGTGAGATCTGGGATATGGAATCCATCGGGGATATCGCCACGGTTACGGTGCATATCAAAAAGATCCGGGAGAAGATCGAGTACGATACGTCCCATCCGCAGTACATTGAGACGATCTGGGGTGTGGGATACCGGTTTAAGGTATAAGAAGAAAAAAGAAAAATGACTGCCGTGCAGTATCTGATGAACACCATCTTCCGGTGAGAACCGGAAAGAGATCAGAACTGCCGGCAGTCTTTTTTGTGTTTCTGAGGTATTTGAGATTTTTAAGATTTTTATTCCGGAGGTGTAACAGTCCGGCTTTGTAAAATGTTATATTATTGAAAGAAGAATCAACGGAGCAGGAATCAGCGCAGGACGCAGAAAAAAAGCGCAGCAGCGCGAGGGGGTGAGGCATGTGGAAAGTGATCTGTTAAAAGAACTGTATCAAATGTACGGACAGGAACTGTACCGCTATCTGTATACCCTCTGCCGTGACAGGATGATGGCTGAGGACATCCTGCAGGAAACTTTCTGCAAAGCGCTGCTGGCTCTCCCTGCCTCCCATCCGAACATACGGGCATGGCTGTATCAGGTGGGGCGCAACCTGATGCTCAATGAGATGAAGCGGAAGAAACGGGAACTGCCGGAGAGCGGCACGGACCTTCTGAACCGGGAAACATGCCGGACAGATGGCGGAGAAGATGCGGTGCTGCGCCGGGAGGAAAGAGAACAGGTGAAGCGTGCCTTGCAGGAACTGAAAGGAAGAAAACGGGAGGTGCTCCTTCTCCAGTATTTTGAAAATCTGACTCTGCGCGAAGCCGCGGAAAGAATGGGAATCTCTCATGAAAATGCGAGAGTCTTAAGCTGCCGGGCGAAAAAGGAACTGCGCAGAATTATGGAACGGGGTGAACAGATATGAAATACCATGAACTGATCGAACTGTATAAGAAAAAAGAGTTGAGCGAGGAAGAGATGCATCGGGTTGAAAAGGACATTGAGCGCCAGGAGGCGATCAGCGAATATCTCTTCGACCGGGATGAAGCGGAAAATGAGGCAATTCGCGGGCTGGGGGGAGATGACCGGGAGATGAGAGGAGAGGAAGCTGATTCTGAAAAAGCAGCAGATACGGATCTGAGAATACCGGACAGCGAAGAATTTACCCGCAGGGTGAACCGCTCCATCCGCAGGGCTTTTATTAAAATGGGCACAGTTGTGGGGGGTGTAGTACTGGCGGTTGTGCTTCTGATTATATTTGTGCTGCCTGAGGCGGTTTCCCTGTTCTACTACGATCCGGGAAAGACGGCGGGGAAAGATGAATATGGGACAACGAACCAGATGAGCCTGGATATGGCGGTGTATTCGGAGCTGATGCTTCCCGGATACTACCGGACAGAGGTGCAGGTGGAGGACCGGGGCTATGGGGATTATGATATTCTGATTCAGCAGACCTTAAGCTTCACAGGACGCTTTAACAATGTGGCGGGGCGGGTGGAAAAAGGAAAATTAAATCTGTATGATCCCGGTCAGCTCCAACTCCCCACCGGAAATGCTTTCGGGTGGTTCCAGATGTCTCCTCAGGACGGGAAAAGCCTGTCCCGGCTTATTGAAGAAAACAGCGGACATTTCTTCGGCGCGGCGGGGGACCGGGAACAGTCCACGGAGACGCTGAATGCCCTGGATGATAATGCCAGATATCTGGCTTACGTGACTCTGGATAATCTGATGCCTTATGAAGATTACATTGCATTTGCAGAGCAGGTTGAAAATCTGGAAGATGGACAGGGGGCAGGACTGGCGGATCTCTGGTGTGCTCCGGTGACGGAAGCCTGGGAAAACGGCGCGGAAGAAGATGCAGAGGCAGGAGATGCAGAGACAGAGGATGCAGGAATCAGCAATATGTTGAGGATCCGGAATCTGGGATTCTACACAGACCTGAGTGTGGGAGCCCTCTCACTGGATTGGAACAGGGAAAAATATCCGGATCTTGTGCTCTGGGCAAACGACGCAGACGGAGAGTACCGCTGGGACGAGGTGCGGGAGAACATGAAAGATGAGGATTTCGCTGCGGAGCACTTTGCAGTGATGCTGGATTATATGTCTGAACAGGATGAATTTCTGGAGATGCTGGGTGGCATGAATGGAATCGGTACGACAGCGCCGGAGACTCTGGCTGCGGCGGCAGATTACGTGCGGGAGAACGGACTGACGGTCTATGGTTTCGCCTGCCAGGGGACGAAGGAGGCGCTGCTTGCATTGAATGAGATGGAAGAGGTGTATGGGATTTATGCGGTGGAGATGAGGTGAGACGGGATATATGTTTGGAAAAGTCTGAGAGAATAGTATGAACGTGTAAAATAGTAGATCTGTGGATAAAAGGCCGGGAGAGATAGCAGCTTCCGGCCTTTTAACTATATAATTATCGATTTTTCGCTTTGCAGATCAGATGTGTCATCGTACCCATGGGACAGTAGACGCACCAGCTCCGGGGCTTGAACAGTACCATGGTGATCAGCCCGAGTAGGGTTGATGTGAGCATGACGCTGTAAAAGCCAAAGGCAAACTGAGCCACGCCCGCATGAAACAGTGTGCCGTGATAAGCCCACTGCCAGGGTACCTTGAAGGTCCACAGTAATGTCACTGCCTGTTTCAGACCCTGTGCTCCTGCAAATACCAGATAAGTATTCCACAGCATCAGGAAGAACATTACAAAAAAGAATGCTAAGAAGCCATATCGGAACCAGTTGCTTTTCATCCATACCGGAATATCTTTTTTGCGGGAAAGCCCGAACCGGCCGCCCAGTAGTCCAAATAACTGACCTCTTCCGCAGTAACGGTTGCAGTATCCTTTTGTCCCTTTTACAAGTGAGATAAGCAGAGGAACAAAGAAGCAGATCAGGCCCAACCAGGCGAACAGGATGTTGAAGAATCCCAGAATCAGATAAGTCAGGGAAAAGATCCACAAATAATCATACCAGTGTTTTTTCATACTTTTCATGTTCAATCTTCCACCTCCTGGATCTCGATCACGCTGGCAGGACACTCCTTAGCACATTTCCCGCAGCCTATACATGTTGACGGATCTGCCTGAGCTGTTATGCCATTCATTATCTGGATTGCTCCTACCGGACATACTTTGACACAGCAGCCGCAGGCAACACAGTATGACTGTTGGACAAGCGCTTTTCGCTTTTTTCTGTTTTTGACCATAGTAATTTTCCTCTCGATTTGTTTATCTGATAATACATCAAAAGAAGGAGAGTGTCTGTGATCAAATCACAGAAGGTATTAGTGTAATTTCACAAAGATTTTACAATTACCGACAAATTAATTGACATCTGCCCTGGAAGTGAATACAATGAAGGTAACTTATTAAACATGTTCAACAACATGAAAGGAAGGTGCATTGAAATGAAAAAAGGAATTGGGAAAGCGCTCGTAGGTGAATGGAGTACAAAGACAATCGTCACCATGGCTGTGGGGGCAGCACTGTTTGGAGTGCTGATGGTTTATGGAGGAATTCCGATCTTCTCCATGACAAACCTCTCAACTGCAATGATCGTGCCGGTTGTCGTAGGAGCGATGTACGGGGCGCTGCCATGCAGCCTGACACTTCTGATCGGCAACATTATCGCTGATTTGATCGCAGGTAACGGGATGTGGTTTGACTGGTCTATCGGAAACGCGGTGCTCGGCTTCTTTGTAGGGCTGCTTCCGGTATACGGGGCTTACATTACAGAGGGAATCTTTAAAGTGAAACACGCTGTGATCTATGCGGTTCTCTGTATTATCGGAAACATCATTGCCTTTGGAGTTGTGACGCCGATTTTCACGTACCTGTTCTACGGCGGCGAGCTGAAAGTGACCTTTATCATGGCGGGATTTGCCTGTGCCGGAAATATTGCTGTGCTTCTGATTGTGGGAATCCCGGTGCTGTTCCTCCTGGCAAAACGGTATGCATCCAGGACGAACCTGACAGAAGAATAGGAAACGGATATGGAGAAAAAAGCGGTTATAGAGTTTAAAGATTTTAGTTTTCAGTACAAAAGCCAGTCAAAACCGACGCTTCATGACATTAATCTGACCATATATGAGGGGGAGAAGGTGCTGATCTTAGGACCCAGTGGAAGCGGAAAATCTACGCTTTCCAACTGCATCAACGGGCTGATCCCGTTTTCGGAGAAGGGGACCATCAAAGGCTCCCTGAAAGTGGACGGGATGGAGACGAAAGAGGCAAGCATCTTTAAGCTTAGCAAAAAAGTGGGAACCGTGCTGCAGGATTCGGACGCCCAGTTTGTGGGTCTTTCCGTGGGCGAGGACATTGCCTTTGCCCTGGAAAATGAAAACATGCCCCGCAGCGAGATGATCCCCCGGGTGCAGGAAGCTGCGGATCTGGTAGGAATGGGAGAATTCCTTGAACATCTTCCATATGCGCTCTCCGGAGGGCAGAAACAGAAGGTAGCTCTGGCGGGCGTCATTCACGATGATGTGAAGGTGCTGATCTTTGACGAGCCCCTTGCGGCGCTGGATCCGCATATGGGAATGGTTGCGGTTGACCTGATCGACCGGATCTGCCGTGATCAGAACCGGACGGCGCTCATTATCGAGCACCGCCTCGAGGACGTCCTCTACCGCCCTGTGGACCGTGTGATCCTGATGGCGAAGGGACGGATCGTAGCGGATACGAAGCCGGATGAGCTGCTTCGGTCCGATCTTCTCAAAGAGCACGGAATCCGGGAACCGCTCTATCTGACAGCCATGAAATATGCCGGGTGCCGCCTGGAAGAACAGGAGAATCTGGCGGATCTGGAGCACATGGAACTGACGGCTGAAAATAAAGAGTGTCTGGAGCGGTTTTTCCAGGAGGAAGTTATGGAATATGAACCGGTTCCGGGCGAGCCGGTGATCGAGGTGGACGATGTGACGTTCGCATACGAGGATAAGCCGGTTCTTAGAGACGTGAACTGCACGATACGAAAAGGAGAGAGAATTGCTCTGATCGGGAAAAACGGAGCAGGAAAGACAACTCTTGCCAGGCTGATCTGCGGAGTGAACCGTCCGGTCAGCGGACAGATCCGGCTTAGGGGACAGGATTACTCGGTACTCTCCATCAAGGAGATCGGAGAGTTCATCGGATATGTAATGCAGAATCCGAACCAGATGCTTGTAAAAGATGTGATCATCGCGGAAGTGAAGATGGCGCTGGAACTGCGGGGCTACAGTCAGGAGATCGTTGAGGAGCGGGCAAAGAAGGCGCTTGAGATGTGTGACCTGTATTCGATGAGAAACTGGCCGGTCAGCTCTGTGAGCTACGGACAGAGAAAGCGGATTACGATCGCTTCTGTACTGGCTCTGGAACCGGATGTGATCATTCTGGATGAGCCCACTGCAGGACAGGACTACAGGCATTATGTGGAGATCATCGAGTTTATTAATGAACTGAATTCACGTTATGGGAAAACCGTGATTCTGATCACCCATGATATGCATCTGGCCATCGAAAATACAGACCGGGCAGTTGTGTTCTCGGACGGTGAGCTGATCGCAGACGACAGAGTGTTCCGGGTACTTTCGGATGATACTGTAATCAGCAGGGCGAGCCTGAAGCAGACCTCACTCTATACACTGGCGTGTATGATCGGCGTCTCTCCGGAGGAATTCATCGCTCACTTCATTTCCTGCGAAAGGAGGGGCAAAGCGGGTGAATAACAAATTTATTATTAATTTTCAGCCGGGAAGCACGATGCTGCATAAGCTGACCGGGACGACGAAAGTAAGGATGTTTATCATTTTTACGGTATATTTGATCATGTCCTGGGATCTGCGGCTGATCCTTCCGGTAACGGTGGCGGGGATCATTGGGATTATCTCTATGAAGCCGAACTGGAAACCGATTAAGTTCATGCTTGCTTTTGTGATTATTTTAAACCTGTTCAATCTGTTCCTGTTTTTTATTGCAGATCCGGATATCGGAACAAAATTCTGTAATTCCAGGACGGTGCTTGCGGATCTTCCCGGATATCTCTACTTGAGCGGGGAGACGCTCTGGTATCTTTTTACCCGTTTTATTAAGATCCTTTCATCATTTCTGATCTCGATTATTTTTATTCTCTCGATCACGCCGTCGGAGTTTGCAGCGGGACTGAATTCGGTGAAAGTGCCTTACAAGATCTGTACAGTGGTAGAACTTGCCTACCGCTGTATCCCGGACATTGTACGGGATTATCAGAATATTTCCACAAGTATGCAGGCAAGGGGTGTGGAGATGGATCCGAAGAAGGTGTCGGCATTTAAGCGGCTTAAGCAGATGGTGATGATTATCGTCCCGCTGCTTCTTTCGTCCTTTGACAAAGTCGGGAATATCGCCAACGCCATGGACCTGAGAGGATACGGAAAGAAGAAGAAACGTTCTTATTATGCGGAACATGAGATGACAAAAGCGGATAAAGTTTTCCGGGTGGTATACATCGTGATAGCGCTGATATGTGTCGCGTATATTGCGTACAAGATGCTTGCGCCGGGATATCTGCAGCTCTGGTATCCGTTTGCATAAAGCGGAGTATACCAGGCGGATTACATATGCCGCAACAGGCGGCGGAAAAAGGAGGAGATTATATTATGAAACCGGCAATTGTAATGCAGACAGATTTTACAGCGGACACCAGTGCGGTATGTACCATGTACGGAGTCTGCCAGATGGTGGATCCGGAGCTCAGGATATTTAATAACAATCACGCGATCCCAAGTTTTGATATCTTCTGCGCGTCCTGTAATCTGGACTATGTGGTGAATTTCTGGCCTGAGGGAACCGTATTTGTATCCGTTGTGGACCCGGGAGTGGGGACATCGAGAAAAGCATGTGTGGCAAAACTGAAAAACGGACAGTATGTGGTGACACCGGACAATGGGACACTGACTCATGTAGCGAAAAAGCCGGGAATTGAGGAAGTCCGGGAGATCGATGAGACGATTAACCGTTGGAAACCGACAGTGGCATGCAGTATCTTCCACGGAAGAGATCTGTTTTCCTACTGTGCGGCGAGACTAGCGTCCGGGATTATCAGCTATGAGGAAGTGGGACCGGCGTATCCGGTGGAGGAGGTCGTGCAGATTCCTCTGGTGGAACCGGTATGTGGTGAAGATGGAACCGTGTCCGGTATGATTCAGGGAGCCGGAGAACATTTCGGACTTGTATCCTCAAATATCCCTTATAAAATGCTGGAGGATACCGGGGTGAGTTATGGAGATACCCTGGAGGTTGTCATCCGGCATAAAGAGGAAGAAAAGTATCATGGCGAGGCGAAATATTTCAAATCTTTTGGTTTTGTGCCTGAGGGAGATCCGGTGGTGATGACCAGTGAATCGCTGACTGTGCAGATTGCCCTGAATCTGCGGAATTTTGTGAAAGTGTACGGGATCGGACAGGGACCGGACTGGAAGATCTCCTTCCGGAAGGTGAAGAATTAGGGAGGAAGGCGGCCTATGAGCAGAGAAAGAGAAACAGGTGGCGGAGTGCTGCGGGAAAATGATACAGGAAGAGCTTTTGTTGTGCTGCAGACCGATTTCGGGCTGAACTGGGGAGCCGTGGCATCCATGTACGGGGTGTGTAAGCAGGTGGATCCGCGCCTTGAGATCTTTGATCTTTCGCATACGATTGAACAGTTCAATACGATGGCAGCGTCCGGATGCCTGCAGTATACGATAAAATACTGGCCGGTGGGAACCGTGTTTGTTTCGGTTGTGGATCCCGGGGTTGGCACACCGAGAAGGGCATGTGTGGCAAGGACTTCCAATGGCTACTATATCGTTACGCCGGATAACGGAACGCTGACTCATGTGAAGGCAATGTACGGGATTGATGAGGTGAGGGAGATCGATGAGAGCGTGAACCGTTATCCAGGCTCAGAGGGGGTAAATGTTTTTCATGGGAGAGATCTGTTTGCCTACTGTGCAGCGCGTCTGGCTTCCGGAATTATTACTTTTGAGGAGGTCGGTCCGGCATATCCGACGGAGGAGATTATTGTACATGAGCTGGTTTATGGAACTGTCAGTGAAGGCGTAGCAGAAGGTCAGATTGATGAGGCGCTGGAGAAATTTGGAAACATCAGTACCAATATTCTGATCGAAGATTTCCGGAAAACAGGAATCCGGGAAGGGGAGACGGTGCGTGTCAGAATTTATCATGATGGAACTGCAGTATATGATGACTCTGTATTGTATCACAGATCTTTCGGTTTTGTAGAAATCGGGAAGCCGGTGCTCTTCAACGGACTGGCATCGTTCATGGCAGTTGGGCTGAACCAGAGAAGCTTTGCGGAAAAATACGGGATCAAAGGCGGAGCGGGCTGGACGATCCGGATAACGAAAGAAGGATATGCGGAAAAAGAAAGCCGTATGGAGGAAAGACAGATAGAGAGGGAAGAGGATGCTTAAGAAATGTGGAAACCGGGATGAACAGATGCTGACGGAATATCTCGGTGTGGAGAAAGAGTACAACACGTTTCTGCTTGCAGATCTGAAGACCTATGGATTTGACAGTGAATGTCAGGATGTGTGGATGGACTGGGAGGATGGCCGGTGTACCTGTGTATATCTGCGGTTTTACAATAACCTTCTTGTTTACAGCAGGGAAGGAGCTTTGAATCCGGAAAGTATGGAATACATTTTGAAAAACTGTCAGATCTTTGTTATAATGGGAAAAAGTGGACTGCTCTCAGAAATGGGAGCAGTATTCGGAGACAGGTATAAAAGCAGCAGTAAACAGTTATACAGATTGGGAACGAGAGAGAATCTCTGTGGTACGGACAGAAGAGAAAGACAGCAGGAAAGTGCAGACCATGAGGAGCACTGCAGTGTGGTTCAGGCGGGTCTGGAAGATGTGGATGATATTTATGAATTTCTTGGAAGTATTCCTCAGATCCGTGGGTTGTACCGTTCAAAGGACATGATCCGTGACAGAATTGCCAGCCGGGACGGAACGCATCTTATCATACGTCGGGGCAGTCGGATTGTTTCGCACGGAAACAGTACAACCGGTTCCGATGATACGGTAATGATCGGCGGAGTGGCGACAGATCCTGCTCACAGAAGGAACGGCTATGCTTCAATGGTGGTGTCCCGTCTTGCGGAGATGATCCTCGAACAGGGAAAGATTCCCTGCCTGTTCTCGGGAGAAGGAGCGCATGCATTTTTTGAGCGTCTTGGATTTGAAAGTCTGGGAGGATGGATGACGCTGGAAAGAAATTCAGGCTAGGAGCAGTAATTGATGGAACATTACCAGATTAATTCATTTGCAAACAGCAAAGTGCCGTCTTATGTGCCGATCTATGACAGGCTTTATTCGGATATTATGAACGGTGTATATGAAAACGGTTCAAAGCTGCCGGGGGAGGCTGTGCTGGCGGAAAAATATGATGTGAGCAGAAATACGGTTCGTCAGGCACTGACCGTTCTCGTAGAGGACGGTCTGGTGGCGAAAGTTCAGGGGAAGGGAACTTTTGTTACCTATGACGGAAACAGAGCGGAGGAGCCTCAGGGACTCTATAACCCCATGATTGCCTGCTGCAGGTCTGCCGTTGACAAGATCGATATATATTACAATTTCGGACCTGCAACAGAGATCGGGCAGAGAAAGCTGGGACTGCGGCCCAGCGAGATTGTTCTGGCGGGAAACAATGTGTACTATACGGGTGGAAAACCTGTGGGGCATTCTTTTATGCAGATTCCGGTTAAGTTTATCGATGGACTGAACGTGGATCTGAATATGGAAGAAGATGTAAAAGATCTGCTGAACCGTCAGATTTTTCAGATGTCGGAGCGGGTTCAGATGGCAATCAAGCTCGTCTGTGCGGAGGATTATATCACTGCCTATCTCAAAGTGCCCCGGGAGACGCCACTGATATTTATAGAAGAAATTTTTTATGACAAAGAGAAAAATGCGATTGCCAGATGCAAGTTTTACTTTCTCCCGGATGAATATGATATTGTGTTTAAAGAAAACGGAATGTGACCTTCGGGACACGTTCCGTTTTCTTAACAGGATTGTTACTTTACTATTCCACCTCTCCGTGTTAGGATAGCCTTACGGCAGAAAATCAGCCGAAATTTTAATAGAAATGAAAGACAGGAGAGGCATTGTGAGAAGAGAGAACATGAAAAGTACGAGAAAGGTCAGTCTGAGTACCATGCAGATCGTAGCGCTTGCTTTTTTTGGAGTGATCTTCCTGGGAGGCATTATCCTTTATCTCCCGTTCTGCAATCAGAAGCCCATTGAATTTCTTGATGCGTTGTTTACATCCGTTACCTGTGTCTGCGTGACAGGGCTCGTGACGGTTGTGCCGGCAGAGCAGTTTACGCTGGCAGGACAGATTGTCATGCTGATTCTCATCCAGATCGGCGGTCTGGGTGTGATCGCCTGTACGGTATCCTTCTTTCTCCTGCTGGGAAAGAAGATCACGATGAAAGGAAGAATACTGATCCAGGAGGCATATGGCCTGGATACCCTGTCCGGAATGGTAAAATTTATCATCCGGATTCTGAAGGGAACGTTCCTTGTAGAGGGAATCGGCGCAGTGCTGTTTGCGTTTCAGTTTGTTCCGGAGTATGGATTTGTCCGGGGAATCGGTTACGGCATATTCCATTCTGTTTCTGCGTTCTGCAACGCGGGGATTGACATTCTGGGAAGCACCAGTTTCATAAAATATGCGGACTCCCCCCTGGTGAATTTTACCACCATGTTCCTGATTGTCATGGGAGGTCTGGGATTTCCGGTCTGGTATGATCTGTTCCGCAATACAAAAGAAGTTGTGCGCGGGAAGCGCCCGAAGAGATGGCTGCTCAGCAGACTGGGGCTGCAGAGCAAGATCGTGCTGACCATGACGGCAGCCCTGATTCTTCTGGGCACACTCGGTTTTTTCGTAATAGAATACGGCAACCCGGCAACCATGGGAGATATGAGTGTTCCGGAAAAACTCATGGCGTCGGCTTTCCAGTCGGTTACGACGAGAACAGCGGGCTATGCTACAGTGTCCCAGTCCGGGCTGTATGAGAACTCCAGACTTCTGGGGTGTATCCTGATGTTTATCGGCGGTTCACCGGCAGGTACGGCAGGCGGTATCAAGACGACCACAGCGGCGATGCTGATCCTCACTGTCGTGTGTGTGCTCCGCGGCCGCAAGGACACGGAATGTTACGGGCGGAGAGTGGAGAATGATATTGTCAGATCAGGAATCACGATTTCGCTGATCACGTTTACATGCTGGCTGATCGGAGTGGCGGCGGTTACAGCGTTTGATCCGCAGGCAGAATTCCTGAATGTGATGTACGAGGTCTCGTCGGCGCTTGGTACAGTAGGTCTGTCCGCAGATCTCACGCCGGTGCTGAGCAGGGGAAGCCATATCGTGCTCATGCTCCTGATGTATATCGGGAGAATCGGGCCTCTGACGATGGCGCTTGTATTTTCCGGGAAATCGGAGAAATTCTCTCAGTTCCGTGATTTACCGGAGAAGCGGATCATGATCGGATAAAAAACAGACAATAACCGGATAATGCCGGATGAATGTATACGGGAAAGGAAGTAAGATTATTATGAATAAGCAGTTTGCAGTTCTGGGACTTGGAAGTTTTGGATGGAGTGTGGCGATGACCCTGACGAATATGGGGTGCGATGTGCTCGTGGTAGATGATTCCTATGAAAAGATTCAGGAGATTTCGGAGAATGTATCCTACGCGATCAAAGCTGACGTGACGGATCCGGAGGCACTGGAGGCCCTGGGAGGAAGGAATCTGGACGGCGCGATTGTGGCTGTCTCGGAAAATTTTGAGGCAAGTGTCATGGCAACCATGCTCTGCAAGGAGATGGGGATCCCGAAGGTTGTAGCAAAGGCAAAGGATGACCTTCAGGGGACAATTCTCGAGAAAGTGGGAGCGGACTCGGTTGTATATCCGGAGATCGAGATGGGGAGCCGGGTGGCGAAGAATCTGGTGGCAAGAGAGTTTACAGACTGGATTGCCCTGTCAAACGACTACAGTATGGTGGAGACGGTCGTCCCGGAGAAATGGATCGGAAAGAGCCTGGCGGAGTTAAAGATCCGTGAGCGGTTCGGGATCAATGTGGTGGGTATGATCTTCGGCGGCGAGGTAGATGTGACACTGGATCCGCTGAAGCCCCTGCCCCGTGGCGGGATACTGATTATGATCGGCGCGGATAAGATACTGGAGAAGTTTGATTCTACAAAATAGCAGTCCCGCGGAATGGAGAGGGGACCGAAGAGGATGGAAGAAGGTTTGAAATGATTACAAGTACATCGAACGCGCAGGTCAAAGACCTGATGCGACTTATGAAGAAAAGCCGCGCCCGGGACGAGGCGGGAGTGTTTATTATTGAGGGAATCCGTATGGCGGAGGAGATCCCCCATGACAGGCTTGAGAAGCTCTATGTCTCAGAGAGCTTTGCGGAGAAAAACGGAGATTTCCTGAGTGGGATGAAAGCCAGGTATGAGATCCTTTCAGATCAGGTGTTTGCACATATCTCGGATACAAAGACTCCTCAGGGAATTCTGGCGGTTGTGCGGCGGATGGAATATGGTTTCGGGAATATTCTCGGAAGCGGCACGCCCCACGTTCTGGTACTGGACTGTCTCCAGGACCCGGGTAATCTGGGAACCATTTTCCGGTCAGCGGAGGCTGCCGGGGCTACGGGCATTCTGCTTGGAAGAGAGTGCGTGGATATTTATAATCCCAAAGTGATCCGTTCAACTATGGGGGCGGTGTTCCGTCTGCCCTTTCTCTATGTGGAAGACCTGCCTGCGGGGATAGAGGAGCTCAAGAAAAATGGACTGCGTATTTATGCAGCGCACTTGGAGGGAAAGAATCCTTACGACAGGGAAGATTACCGGTCGGGATGCGCCTTCCTGATCGGCAACGAGGGAAACGGACTCCGGGATGAAGTTGCGGCGTGTGCGGACTGCCGGATCCGGATTCCCATGGCAGGGCAGGCAGAGTCGCTGAATGCGGCTGTGGCGGCGTCAGTTCTCATGTTCGAGGCAGCAAGACAGCGGCGAAATGGCTGATGAATGCGAAGCCGATTAGACAAATGAATAAGAAATATGCATAATTTTTCATAAAACTTGCATTTTTATGCAAGAAGTAGTATACTTAACTGCGACGTACCAAAACAGGAATTAACGGAGTTTGTGTATACGATATATTTATGGAAATGGAGTGAAACAGAGAAATGAATTTAAAAGGAAGGAATTTTCTGACGCTGAAAGATTTTACACCGGAGGAGATTGCCTATCTGCTTGATCTGGCGGCAGATGTAAAGGAAAAGAAGAAGAAGGGGATCCCGGTGGACAATTATCACGGGAAGAATATTGCCCTGATTTTTGAGAAAGACAGTACGAGAACGCGCTGTGCATTCGAGGTGGCTGCCAGTGATATGGGAATGGGCTCCACGTATCTGGGGCCTTCCGGATCCCAGATCGGGAAGAAGGAGAGCATCGAGGATACGGCACGGGTTCTGGGAAGAATGTATGACGGTATCGAGTACCGCGGATTCGGCCAGGAGATTGTGGAGGAACTTGCTGAATATGCGGGAGTTCCGGTGTGGAACGGCCTGACAAACGAATACCATCCTACCCAGATGCTTGCAGACCTTCTGACCATCCGGGAGAATTTCGGAAAGCTGAAAGGCATCAAGCTGGTATACATGGGAGATGCCCGTTACAATATGGGAAATTCCCTGATGATTGCCTGCTCCAAGATGGGGATGGATTTCGTTGCCTGCACGACGAAGGAGTATTTCCCGAATGAGGAACTGGTGGAGATCTGCCGGGGATATGCGAAGGAATCGGGCGCCACGATCACGCTCACTGAGGATGTAAAAGAAGGCACGAAAGATGCGGATGTTATTTATACCGATGTGTGGGTTTCCATGGGGGAACCGGATGAGGTATGGGAGAAGCGGATCCGCGAGCTCTCTCCCTACAAAGTGACAAAAGATGCCATGGCAAATGCAAAGAAAGAGGCGATCTTCCTGCATTGCCTGCCGGCGTTCCACGATCTGAAGACAAAGATCGGAAAAGAGATGGGAGAACGTTTCGGTATTACGGATATGGAAGTGACGGACGAAGTGTTCGAATCAGAACAGTCGAAAGTGTTTGACGAGGCGGAAAACCGGATGCACACGATCAAGGCTGTGATGATGGCAACTCTGGGAGAGAATTAAGCAGCAGGAAATTCCCGGAGAGTCAGATATCCGGGGATTCAGGATGAATTCTTACGGCACACAAAGATAAATAAAAACAGAACAGGGGCAGAATTGTACGGGAACCGGCATTTTATGCCGGACCCCGTGCAGACTGCCCCTGTTTTCATGACTGCTTACCTTTCCTCTCACTTTTGCTCCTGCCCGAATCCCGGCATACTTTTCACTCCCCCGCCAGTTCCCAGGCTGTGCCGCCCCCTGCTGCCACGAAGACCCGTAGTGGAACGCCGGTTCTTAGGCTGCGTCCTTTGCAGCCTTAGCACCGCTGCGTTCCACTCCCGAGCGAAAGCGCGGTCGCCGTGGCAGCAGGGGGCGGCACAGCCGGACGACCGACAGAACTGTGACAAGTAACTGCCGGTATTCGGGCAGAAAAAATTTTTTCAGTCTGTACCGGAAAGTGGGGATGGTGTATAATGAAGAACCGGGAGGCTGAAAGAGGAAGATGAAAGCAGAGGTTTTGAAAATGCTCCGCGAAAGCGGCGGATATGTCTCGGGACAGCAGATCTGTGAGAAATTCGGCGTATCCAGAACTGCGGTCTGGAAGGTGATCCGGCGTCTGCAGGAGGAAGGATATCAGGTGGAGGCTGTCCGGAATAAAGGATACCGTATCGTGGACAGTCCGGATATAATGACGGAGGAAGAACTGAAAAGCCTGATGAGAACCCGTTGGGCGGGAAGAAATATTGTATATTATAAAGAAACCGATTCCACTAATCTGAGGATCAAGCAGCTCGGAGATGAAGGCGCGCCGGAGGGAACCCTTGCCGTGGCGGACAGCCAGAGCGCCGGAAGGGGAAGAAGAGGAAGAACCTGGGACTCCCCGGCGGGTTCGAGCATCTATATGTCAGTGCTGCTGCGCCCCCGGATTCTGCCGGACAGAGCTCCCATGCTGACGCTTGTCATGGCGTGCAGCGTGGCGGAGGGGATCATGGACTGCGAGGATGTAAAAGTTCAGATCAAGTGGCCCAACGATATTATTATCAACGGCAGGAAACTGGTGGGGATCCTGACGGAGATGAGCACGCAGATTGACTATATCAACCACGTTACTGTGGGCGTGGGCATTAATGTGAATATGACGGAATTTCCCGAAGAGATCCGCGGCACCGCCACGTCTCTGCGGCTGGAGACGGGGCATGTAGTAAAACGGGCACGGCTGATCGCCGCGATTATGGAGCGGTTGGAGCAGAATTACGGGATATTCCTGCAGACGGAGGATATGTCGGGGCTGATGGAAAAGTACAGCAGCCTGCTTGTAAATCAGGGCAAAGAAGTGATGGTTCTGGGAGCAAAGGAAGAATATAAGGCATATGCTGTCGGAATCAACAATACAGGTGAGCTGATCGTGCGCCGCGAGGATGGAACGGAAGAAGCGGTGTACGCGGGCGAGGTCTCCGTGCGCGGCGTGTACGGATATGTGTAAGAAGCAGGAGGATGGATGAATGGCAGGTTTTACAGATGAGAATGAAGAGATGGTATTGTGCGGCGCCAATGCTTATGAACAGAAATATTATCTGAATCCGGAATTTGAAGGGCTTCCGGATTCCGTGAAGGAAGAGCTGCAGATTATGTGTGTGACGTACACGGAAGACGTGGGCGGTATTCTGCTGCTTGTATTTGATGAGGAGGGCAATCTGGAGCTGAAAGTGGATCATGAGGAGGGGGATTTCTTCTTTGACGAGATCGGAAGCGTGCTGAAGATCAAGCAGCTTCAGCAGACGAAGATGGAGCTGTTCGAGTCGCTGGAGCTGTTCTTCCGGGTGTTTTATCTGGGAGAGGACGTGCCGGAGGAGAATTGAACCGTTTAGACGGAAAGACCTTCAGATGGAAAGGATAATACAAAAGTGGAGTTTTTTACAAAGGTTTTCAATCTGTATATTGAGAGGAAAGACTGGTTCCTGGAGCTGATCCTTGCGCATATCGGGCTTTCGGCTGTGGCGGTCTGCCTTGCGGGAGTGATCGGGCTGCTTCTTGGAATCTGGATTTCCGAGCATAGAAGGGCGGCGGCTCCCGTGCTGGCTGTGGCAAATGTCTGCTATACGATCCCGTCCATATCCCTGCTGGGAATGCTGATTCCGGTGCTGGGAATCGGAAACAACACGGCGATTGTGGCGCTGACGATTTACGGGATTATGCCTATGGTGCGCAATACATATGCGGGAATTACGGGAGTGAGCCCGGAGATTGTCATGGCGGCAGAGGGAATGGGAAGCACCCGTTTTCAGATCATGACAAAGATCAAGCTGCCTCTTGCCCTCGGGGTGATCATCGCCGGAGTCAGAAATATGGTGGTTATGACGATTTCCACAACGGCGATCGCTTCATTTATCGGGGCGGGTGGCCTCGGAGTGGCGATATACAGAGGAATTACGATTTATGATACGGCAATGACGTTCAGCGGGAGCCTTCTGATCGCACTGATTGCGCTGATCAGTGATCTCCTGCTCGGACTGTTGGAGAAAAAGATAAAAAAAGGGAGACACGAGTTATGAAAATGAAACAGTTTATGGCAGTACTTCTTGCAGGCGCGATGATGTTTACCATGGCGGGATGCGCCGGCGGAAGCGGAGCGAATACGGGCAATTCCGGAAACGGGAGCGGGAGCAGTGCGGAAGGGGACGGCGCGCCGGATGAACCGGTGAAGATCGCCACAAAACCCATGACGGAGCAGTTTATCCTGGGAGAGATGCTGAAGAAGCTGATCGAGGATCACGCGGGATACAAGGTAGAGCTTACAAAAGGAATCGGCGGAGGAACGAGCAATATTCAGCCCGCCATGGAAGCAGGGGAATTTGACCTGTATCCGGAGTATACTTCAAGCGGATGGGTGCTTGTGCTTGGGCATAAGGCCGGCGAGGTGAGTGATGATGAGATTCTGGCGAAGCTTCAGGAGGAATATCAGGAAAAATTCGATATGACATGGATCGGGCTTTACGGACAGAACAATACCTACGCAGTGGTCGTGCGGACGGATACGGCAGAGGAGTATGGACTTGAGACATGCTCGGATCTGGCGAAAGTGTCGGATCAGCTTGTGTTCGGAGGAAATCCGGACTATATTGAGCGGGCGGACGGCCTGCCGGGCCTCTCCGAAGCTTACGGGTATGAGTTCAAGGATATTGTGGATATTGATATCGGACTGAAATACGAAGCGCTCCGGAGCGGGGACATCGATGTGACCAACGGATATACGACGGACGCCCAGATCAGCAGGGATGACCTGAAGGTTCTGGAGGACGATCTGGGGTATCAGGTGAATTATTACTGCTCTACGGTTGTAAGGGAAGATGCCCTGGAGAAGTATCCGAAACTGGAGGAGACTCTGGAAATGATGGATGGAATCCTCACGGATCAGAAGATGGCGGAACTGAACTATCAGGTGGAAGTCGAAGGCAGGGATGAGGCTGACGTGGCGGAAGAGTTCCTTGTATCCGCCGGGCTGATTGAGGAATAGCGTTTTACGGAGAATTGTTTTACGGAGAAGATACAGATGGAAATCATTCGATTTGAACATGTGACAAAATCCTTCGGGGATCAGAGAGTGCTTGACGATTTTTCCCTTGCGGTAAACGAGGGAGAGATCCTTACGGTGATCGGGCGCTCCGGCTGCGGAAAGACCACCATGCTGAAGATGATCAACGGTCTGGAAATGCCGGACTCCGGGAAGGTGTATGTGGAAGGGGAAGAGGTCGGAAGTACGGATCTGACCGCCCTGCGCCGCAGGATCGGATATGTGATCCAGAACAAGGGGCTGTTCCCCCACATGACTGTGGAGAAGAACATTACTTACGTTCCGGTTATCAGCGGGAAAAAGAACAAAAAAGAAAACCGTCAGATGGCGCTCCGCCTTCTGGAACTGGTAGGACTTGACGCGTCCATGCTCGACCGCTATCCGTCGGAGCTTTCCGGCGGGCAGCAGCAGAGAGTAGGGATTGCCAGGGCACTGGCGGCAGAGACAAAGCTTCTGCTTATGGATGAACCGTTCGGCGCTCTGGACGAGATCACGAAGCGGTCCATGCAGAAGGAAGTCCTCAATCTTCAGAAAAAACTGCAGATGACGATCGTGTTTATCACTCATGATATCCGGGAGGCAATGCGTCTAGGGAACCGGGTGCTCGTCATGGAACAGGGCAGGATCGCCCAGCTGGATACGCCGGAGATGATCCGGAGCCACCCGGCGGATGATTTTGTCCGGGAACTGACGGGAACAGAGGAGGAGCCGCACTGATATCAGTGCGGCTCCCTGTATAATCCGTTTTTTTACTGCTTACTTCAGCACTTTTTTCAGCACCTCGGTGACTTTCTTCACCGGGATGATCTCCAGCTTCTCTTTCACCTCATCCGCCACATCTTCCAGATCCTCTACATTATCCGCGGGAATCAGTACTTTTGTGATGCCTGCCCTCTGGGCTGCCATCAGTTTCTCCGGCAGTCCTCCGATGGGCATGACTCCTCCCCGCAGGGAAACCTCGCCGGTCATGGCATACTCCGGGCTGACAGCCTTCCCGGTGACTAGGGAGGCAAGCGCATTGGTCAGCGTGATGCCGGCGGACGGACCATCTTTCGGAACGGCTCCGGCAGGCACGTGGATATGCAGGTCATGATCCGCAAAGACTTTGCTCTCCTCCGGATAGAGTGACTTGACAAGGCTTAAGGCAATCTGTACAGATTCCTTCATCACGTCGCCGAGCTGTCCGGTGATGAGCACATTGCCCTTTCCGTTTGTCAGCTTGCTCTCGATAAAGAGGATCTCTCCTCCGGCTCTTGTCCAGGCGAGTCCGGTTACGACGCCCGGCGTGGCGGACTCCAGTTTCTGGTCGTGGTGGAGCTGTCTCCTTCCCAGGTAATCTGCTACGTTATTCTTCGTGATGGAAAGAACTGCCCCTTCTTTTTTCACCAGCTTCACGGCAGCGGTGCGGCAGAGCGTATCGATCTGCTTTTTCAGATCCCGGACGCCCGCTTCCATGGTATATTCGGCAATGATTTTTTTCAGCGCGCTGTCGCTGACTTTCAGCATTCCCTTTTTGATTCCCATGGTGTCCATGGCGCGGGGCAGCAGGTGCTTCTTTGCAATATGGTATTTCTCCACAGCGGTGTATCCCGGGAAATTGATGACCTCCATACGGTTCAGGAGAGGTTCCGGGATGGTATCCGTGGTGTTTGCCGTGCAGACGAAAAGGACGTTGGAGAGATCATATGGCACGTTCATATAGTGATCTGTGAATGTGCTGTTCTGTTCCGGGTCAAGCACTTCGAGCAGTGCACTTGCCGGATCTCCGCCGTAATCCTTGGCGAGCTTGTCCACCTCGTCAAGGACCATAACCGGATTGGAAACGCCGCTGCGCTTCATTCCCTCCATGATCCTTCCGGGCATTGCGCCGATATAGGTGCGCCGGTGTCCGCGGATCTCCGCCTCATCCCGGACGCCGCCCAGGCTGATCCGCACATATTCTCTCCCCAGCGCCCGGGCGATGCTCTGTCCGATACTGGTTTTGCCTGTGCCGGGAGCTCCCACAAAGAGCAGGATGGAGCCGTACTGTTTGCGGTTCAGAGCCATGACTGCAAGCTGCTGGATGATTCGTTCCTTTACTTTCTTCAGCCCGTAATGGTCTTCATCCAGAATCTTCTCAGCCTTTTCCAGATCAATGGGCGTAAATTCCGGAGCCTTCCAGGACAGGCTGGTAACAAAGTCCAGATAGTCGTAGAGCAGTCCGTACTCATGGCTCTCGCTTCCTTCCTGGCGCATGCGGTTGAGCACTTTCTCCGCTTCCCGGCGTGCTTCTTTGTTCATGCCGGATTCTTCGATCTTCTTCTCGAATCTGCGGACATCGGAAATATTTTCCGGGTGCATCTCATCCAGTTCCCTCTGCAGGTAATCGATCTGCTTTTTGATGGCAGCTTCCCGGTAGAGCTGTTCCTGATCGCCTTTCTGTGCTTCCTGCGCTTCTTCGGAGACACGCGCCACCTCCATAAATTCGCTGATGGCTTTCTCGATCAGAGTGCAGCGCTCACGCCGGGAATCTGCGGCGATAATGGCATATTTTTCCTCCGCGGTTAAGTTCAGATAATCCGAGAGCGCGGAAGCCATATCATATATATTCTTCCTCTGGAGGATGAAGCCGCGCGCCCAGAGACCCCACTGGTAACCCTGGACGAATTTGAGCAGGGCAGCTCTCAGCCGGTTAAAGAGCTCTTTTTCTTCCTCTTCAGAGATATCCTCAACTTCGGGACGGATGGAAGTCTCTGCGGTGAGCTGGCCGTTCTCTACGGATGCGCCTGTGATATCGATCCGCTCCAGCGTGCGCACCTGGATGGTATCTTCCTCGCCCGGAGCTTCGACCCGTGCGGAGATACCCACCGGGCAGAGATCGTCCGGGCTGATCTCCGTGCCTTCATTTATCTCATGCTTCAGAAATACAAAAAGGATCTGCGTGCCTGCCTCGATCGGCTCTTCGGCAAAATCGGCAAAAAACTCTTTCCGGAAGTAATAGGATACATCCGGGAGGAGCAGTATATTATAAATGGGACGTACAATCATCGTAGCTCATTCTCCTTCCTTTTATATTTGTTCAGGTTTGCTGACCTGGTTTTATCAGCACTCGACAAAAACGAGTGCTAAGATATCTGTAAAAATATAGCGAATAAGCCCAGTTATTCGCTATAAGAAAATTAGCATAAAAAAGGTTCTCTGTCAAGTGCCGCGGGATGGAATCTCCGGTATGCATAAAAATTTTATAATTCCCCGCAGCGGATCTGCTGTCTGGCGCCAGGGCTCCAGAAGACCCGTCAAAGGTCAGTAGGACATCAGGAAATTCAGAGATCCCGGGGGATTCTCCGTCCCTTTTTCCAGCAGGCTGATCAGGCCTGCAATGGTGTCCTCGATTTCTTCTTTGGAGGATGGAATCAGGGTGTTGTCCATCTTTATGGTAAGAACGATCAGTACAATCTCCGCAAGGGCGTCCGGCCGGTCAAAATGAATCTCTCCGCTGTCGATTCCCTGGCGGATAATTTCAGCCAGAACAGGCTTCAGTTCAACGATCAGGTGATTGATATATTTCCGGTGCAGATATGCCTCCTCCTGCGCCCCTGCGACCGCCCCCTCTTCCGACTTCATGTATTCGGCGGAAGAATTCCGGCAGGCCTGGAAGATCATTGCCATCCTTGTAAAAGGAGAGATCTCTGTCTGCGAGGAAAGGTTCTGCGCAGTCTTAAGCGGTTTCTCGTAATTGCGCTCCACAAGCGCTTCATAGATCGCGTCCTTGGAAGGAAAATAATAGTAGATGCTTCCTTTCCCGATCCCGGCGGTGTGGGCGATTTCGCTGACGGATATGGTCTGTACGCTCCGGTTTTTCAGCAGTTCCTGCATCGCGTCCAGAATCCGGTTGTATTTCAGTTGATTTGCCATTGTTAATGCCTTTCTTTTCTGTATCAGATTCAATATGTTTCACAGGAAATTATAAAACAGTATAGCACACCGGGAAGAAAAGAACCAGAAAGAAAATCTGCCAAAAAAAAGAAAATTTCGGGACCGCTTTTTGATAGGAACGACGATTGACCATCGGTCGAAATAGTGTTAATCTAACAGAGTAAACGATATGACCACTGGTCGAAAGAGGTCGAAAAGGAGGATTTTATGACGTACGCGGATATGTTTTCAAAGGTAAAAGGCATGCTGGTGGGGGCGGATGTGAGCGATATCCATGAACATCTGGCATACCAGTTTAATGTGACAGGCGAGGCGGAGGGCATCTTTTATGCAGAAGTAAAAGACGGCGAGCTGTTTGTGGAGCCTTATGAATATTTCGACAGAGATGCGATGTTCACCTGCTCTGCGGAGACCCTGTTCAAGATTGCAGATGGAAAGATGGACCCGATCCTGGCAGTGACTCTTGGAAAACTGAAAGTGGAAGGAAATATTGACAAGGCTCTGAAACTGAAAGAGCTGATAGCGAGCAAGAGAAAATAACCGAAAACTCAGAAACGGAGGCGGAAGGCATGAGCAGAATTTTAAAAGGCGCGGCGGCTCTCCTCGGACTGGCGGCAGCGGCGGAGGCCGGCGGAACCGCATATTTCTACAGAAGAACCATGATGCGCTACAATGCGAAGACAGAGCGGACCATCAAGATGTCCGGAGTGGACTGGGAAAAGTATTTCCCGCTGATGCATGAGAGAAGCGCCTGGATGATGGAACAGCCCCATGAAGATGTGTGGATTACTTCCCATGACGGGCTGAAGCTCCACGCTACATATTTCAAAGGAGACGGAGGAAACAAGGCGGTCATCTGTTTCCACGGCTACACGAGCAAGGGACTCAATGATTACGGCAGCCTTTCCTGGTATTACCTGAAACACGGTTTCCGGATGCTTCTGATCGATGAGCGGGCGCACGGAGAAAGCGAGGGAACCTACATCGGCTTCGGCACCATGGACCGGCTGGACGGAATGGAGTGGATCCGCTGGATGATTCAGGAGGCGGGAGAGGATGTGCAGATCCTTCTCCACGGTAATTCCATGGGAGGCGCCACTGTCTGCATGATGAGCGGACTTAAGCTTCCGGAACAGGTGAAGGGAATCGTATCTGACTGCGCGTTCACCTCTGCGAAGGATGTGTTTACCCACGTGCTTCACAGCATGTACCATCTTCCGGCATTTCCGATGATCCAGATCGCAGATAAGCTGAACCGGAGAAATGCAGGATATGGTCTGGATGAGTGCAACGCAGCCAGAGAAGTAAGAAAGGCAAAAGTGCCGATCCTGTTTATCCACGGAGACAAAGACATCTTTGTTCCCTGCTGGATGTGCGAGGAGATCTATAAAAACTGCGCATCGCCGAAAACGAAACTGATTGTCAAGGATGCGGGCCACGCTGAGAGCTACTACAAGGATACGGAGGCATATGAAGGGGCCCTGGACACATTTATCGGAGGAATAATGAAATGATGAAGACAAGAAAAGGTTACAAAGTGTATCCGCTGACCGTAGCACAGAAGTTCCACCTTTACTACCTGCCGTTCTGTCCGAGCGCGGCGGTGCTCAACATCGGAACAAGCCTGACCATCGAGGTGGAACTGGACTGGGATCTGCTGAAGAAATCCATCAATAAGGCATATGAGAGAAGCGAAGGAATGAGAGTCCGCTTTGCAAAGGACAAAGAGGGCAATTATTATCAGTACGTTGTAAAACATGAGGATCAGGACATTGAGTTTGTTGATTTTTCCAATGGAACCATGGAAGAAGCCGAGGCGAAGATGACGGAGTGGACGAGAGTGCCGTTCAAACTGGAAGATACCCAGCTGACAAGAATCGTCATGATCAGAATGCCGGATGGATTCAACGGCGTTTATTTCCTGGGGCATCACATGATCGTGGACGCCCAGTCGTTGATCTGTTTTCTGAAAGACATCATCGAGCTGTACTGTAATGCAAAATACGAAGGTGTGCCTTATCCGAAGGATATGTGCTCATACATCGAGCAGATTCAGAGAGATCTGGCATACGAGGCGGGAAGCAGGGCGCAGCAGAGAGATACCGCATACTTCCAGAAGGAGATCGAGTCTTCCGAGCCGATTTACAACGGTATTCACGGAACGGACAAGCTGGAGGCTGCCCGTAAGATGTTTAAAAACCCAAATCTCCGGACTGCATTCAACGCGTCGGACGATACCACGTCCGCCCTGGATATCTTCCATCTGGAAGCGGAGCCGACGAAACGCCTCATGGATTTCTGCGAGAAATATCATGTATCCCTGGCATGTCTGCTCCTCATGGGACTGCGCACATACTTCCAGAAGATGAACGGATTCGAAGATGTATCGATCAACACAGCGATCGCAAGACGGGCGACATTGAAGGAAAAGAAATCCGGCGGCACAAGGATCCACTCCTTCCCGTTCCGCACGATTTTCCCGGAGGATATGAAATTCATCGATGCGGTCTATGCGATCCGCGACAAGCAGAATGAGTATTTCCGTCATGCAAACTATGATCCGACGGCATATTTTGCATACCGGTCAAAGACCTATCCGCAGCCGCACGCAGGCCTGACTTATGAGCCGATCTCTCTGACCTACCAGCCGCTGACACTCAAGGAGAAAGGACTGGATCAGCTCGGAGATATCCGCTATAAGACGAAGTGGTATCCCAACGGCATGACCGCACAGGCAATGTACCTGACCGTTATGCACCGCCCGGAAGACAACGGACTCGACTTTAACTTTGAACACCAGATCAAGGCGGTTTCCAGGGATGAACTGGAGTATCTGTACTACTATCTGTGCAAGATCATGTTCAAGGGCGCGGAGAACCCGGACCTGACAATCGGAGATATCATCAAGTTAGTGTAAAGGAGAAGAATCATGTTTGAGAAATTGGTAAATATTATCTGCAACTATGTGGAAGTAGAGCCGGAGAACATTCATCCGGAATCACGTTTTATGGAAGATCTCGGATTTACATCTTTTGACTTCATGAGCATGCTCGGAGAGATCGAGGATGAGTTCGATGTGGAAGTGGAGCAGACAGAAGCTGCCAATATCCGCACGGTACGGGAAGCGGTTGACTATCTGGAAAAACTGACGGCGTAAGTCGGCCGGGAAAGGAATGTGGAGTATGCTTTGCAGCACAGTTCGAGAGATACTGACAAATACAGAGAAGAAATACGGTCCGGAGGACGCCATCCGCTACAAGATCAGCAAAAATGAGATCGAAGCAAAATCTTATACCCGGTTAAAGGAAGACAGCGAGAGCTTTTCCCGCGTCCTCGCCGATCTGGGAGAGCAGGGAAATCATATCGCGGTGATCGGTATGACCTCCTATCCGTGGCTTGTGTCCTATTTCGGCACCGTGAACAGCGGCAGCGTGGTGGTGCCTCTGGATGTAAACCTTCCGGCGGAGGATGTGTGCGATCTGATCGCCCGTTCGGATTCCACGGTCCTTGTCTATGACGAGGTGAGAAAAGACGTGGCTGCCATCGCAAAAGAGCGCTGCCCGCAGTTGAAATACATGATTTCCATGCAGCAGGAGGCGCACGATGATCATGCGTATGCTTTCTGGAAACTGCTTGAGGAGCATGGGGGAAGCTTTGACTATGAGCCGCAGCCGGATCAGCTCTGCACGATCATGTTCACTTCCGGTACGACCGGAAAGAGCAAGGGAGTTATGCTGACCCACCGGAATGTGGCGGAGAATGCGACCTGCCTTGATATGAAGATTCCGGAGCGCATTGTCATTATGACAGTGCTTCCGATCCATCACGCATACTGCCTGAGTATGGACATATTAAAAGGTGTGTCCCTGGGAGCAGTGATCTGCATTAACGATTCGCTCATGCGTGTGGCGAAGAATATCAAGCTCTTTAAGCCGGAGATGATCCTGATGGTGCCGCTGATGATCGAGACCATGGCGAAGAAACTGGAGGAGGCATCCCTCCTGCCGGCAAAGATCGTGAAGAACCAGGTGTTCGGCAAACAGTTCCACACGATCTGCAGCGGAGGCGCATACCTGGATCCCAAGTATATCGACATGTTCCGGAAATATGACATCGTGATCCAGCAGGGCTACGGCATGACCGAGTGTTCCCCGGTTATCAGCATTTCCCAGAGATGGAATATCCGCAAAGATTCTGTGGGACAGCTTGTGCCCAACTGCGAGGCAAAGACGGTGGACGGCGAGCTCTGGGTGAAGGGCAGCAGCGTCATGCAGGGATATTATAAGATGCCGGAGGAGACCGCCGAAACTCTGGAGGACGGCTGGCTCAAAACCGGAGATCTGGGATACGTAGATGAGGAAGGCTTCGTCTACCTGACCGGAAGAAAGAAGAATCTGATTATCACAAAGAACGGTGAGAACGTTTCCCCGGAGGAACTGGAGAATGCCCTGAGCTCCAACCGCCTGGTGGGAGAGGTGCTTGTCCGTGAACATAACGGTGTGATTGAGGCGGAGATCTATCCGGATCAGGATTACGTGAAGAAGAAAAAGATCAAAGATGTGCGCGCGAAGCTGCAGGAGGTTATCGACGAGTACAACCGCACTGCCGCACCGCAGAAGAAGATATACAGCCTGATCGTCAGAGACAAAGAGTTCGAGAAGACAACGACAAGGAAGATCAAGAGATTTTAAGAAAAGTGCCGGCGTGCAGGAGGGATGCTGCCTTCTGTATGCCGGCATTTTTTGGGGGATGTCAGGTCAAATGTATATGCTATTCCTCTTTTAGAATAATCCTGCACTTTTTCCTGTAACATGCAACGCCATATTTCAGGATCTTCTGCATTCCATCCTCGCGGAGCTGTTCTTCATAATGGCGTTCCTCGATCTGTGAGAGCGCCTTTTGGCACGCTTTATCAAGATCTCCGTTTTCTGCATACTTTACTTCTATGACGATTCCGATTTCTTCTGTATCAATCTCCATCAGAATATCACAGTAACCGTCTCCGGATTCTCTGTTTGAAGCTACATACCAGTTATCTTTATAGCTGAGCAGGCCAAGAAGAAGTCCGTGAAAATAGTTTTCTTTCATTTCCTTTCTTACTGCCGTATCACGGATGCTGATCGTGCGGCTCAGATATTCGTTGAATTTTTTTTCGGCGCCTGCAGGATCTCCATTTTTAAAAGACTCACAGAAGGCGTCCAGGGATGTCCCGTCTTTGCGTGCGGTGGTCTGAAACCACTCGGTTATCTGTTCCTCAAAGATATTTTTGATCTCGCGGTTGGGGATGGAAAGTCTGATCCTGTTTCCTTCCGGTTCTCCTCTCTGGGTCAGATATCCTGTAGTAAAGAGCAGGCTCCAGATATTATCCACGGAAGCATACATATCCTTATATGTCAGTTCCTGCCGGATTGTTTTCACAATGCTTTCGCCGGAGATCAGACGCTCTATCTCCTGCTTGGTAATCGACCGCGCATCTTCGAGAAAGTGGCGGATCACAGAGTTGTCACTTGTATTAGACCAGAAAGATTCCGGCTGAGCACCGGGATTCAGCCGTGCCTTGTCTACATAGCAGATTACATCCCAGGGACAATATACGTCTACATTGCCGAAGCGGTATCCATCATACCATTCCTTTACTGTGCCGTAGAGTCCTGAAAGACCAAAATAATTCAGAAGTTCCAGTACCTCTTTATCTGTAAAACCGAAATATTCATTAAAACGCACGTCCATAATGGAGAGAACTTTAAAATTATTTAATCCGGTAAAAATGCTCTCTTTGGCTACGCGCAGGCACCCTGTCAGCACGGCAAAGTGGAGATTATCATTTGTCTTAAGTGCGCGTTCGAATATATTACGGATCAGCAGTACCATCTGATCGTAATATCCGCCTTCATTTGCTTTTGCGAGCGGTACGTCATATTCGTCAATCAGAATGATCACATTTTTGTTATAATGCTTTTTCAGCAGCGAAGAAAGTGTATAGAGACTGCCCATCAGTATGCCGTCCGACATGATAAAAGCATCCTCATCAGCTTTCCCTATCGTAGTGAGCTGATTATACATTTCCTTTTCCTTCGCTGTAAGGCGGTCGCTTTCAAGAAGAAACTGGAAACGCATGGCCTCATTGCCGATCACAGAACACATCATCTCCCGGGCAGTCCCGTAGTCAAGACCATTTACACTTTTCAGGCTGACAGAGATCACCGGAAATTTTCCCATATATTCTTCACACAGTTCTGTCTCTTCCGCTATTGCAAGCCCATCGAATAACTCTTTCTTTACGCCGATCTCGAAGAAGCACTTCAGCATGCTCATATTCAGAGACTTACCGAATCGCCTCGGACGGGTAAACAGATTTACTTTGCCCCAATTGTACAGCAGATCCCGGATCATTCCAGTCTTATCTACATAGTAAAATCCTTCTGTCATAAGTTCATCAAAGTTTTCTATTCCGATTGGAAGTTTTTTATCCATGATCCCCGGCATATTCTCAAGCTTCTCCTTTCCCCGGCTGCAAAGTATCTGCCGTTTCGACAGCAGGTCGGAAACCGGTAAATTGCTGTTGCTTATCTATATCCTAGATTTTACCATCGGATCAGGGAAAGGACAAGGGGCACAGGAGAAAACAGGTTCGTAAAATCAATGAAACTTTCTTTTGATGTCATGCAGCAAATTAGCGTAAATGGTCAAGCTTTCCAGACTGTATTTCGCCTATATGCTGTCGGATGAGCTCTTCTGACCAATTCCACCACTTCATTTTCAGCAGAGAATCTATGGTTTCCTGAGAAAAACGCTTTCTTATAGGCTTTGCCGGAACACCGCCGACGATTGTATATGGAGGAACATCTTTGGTAACAACAGCGCGGGTCCCGATTACAGCGCCGTCTCCAATCGTAACACCTGCTAAAATGACTGCTTCATAACCGATCCAGACATCATTCCCGATAACAATATCACCTTTGTTATCCCACGCTTTTTTAATATCCTTTATATCCAAATCCCACTCTTCGAAAAAAATGGGGAATGGATAGGTAGAAAGCGAAGATAAGCTGTGGTTTGCACTGTTGAACAGGAATTTTGCTCCGCAGGCAATCGAGCAAAACTTACCGATTATCAGTTTGTCCTGGTTGATCGGGTACTGATACAGAACATTATTTTTCTCAAAATCTTGCGGGTCCCTGACAAAATCATTATATATTGTGTAATCGCCGATTATGATACTGGGATTGTTAATGACATTTTTCAAGTAAACAGTTTCTTTGTCTTTTGAGCGGGGATAAATTTTCTGTGGCATGGCTGCTCCTTTCATGTTATGCAAATGGAAAAGCAAATTTCTGATATTTATCAGTTTACAGGCATCCGGGCAGACAGTCTATACACTGTATAATACCGAAATGATTGGTATAAAATAAGAGGCTGCACCTGGCAGCCCCTTACAGTTACTTTTGATATATAATTTTCCGGACAGCATATAAAGATAAGCAGTATTTTTCAGACAGACACTCCATGGAAATACCACGTTGATACTCCGCTTTTATCTGTTGATTGCGCTGATCTAATTCCTGGCGATAGCCGGAAACTTCTCCCCAGTGTTTTTGCTGTTCCTGTTTGACAGGAACATAGATATATCCGCCCTGGACATAGGTTTGCAGCTCTTCTACCAATGCCTCCGGAAGAATAACCTGTGCATTAAGATATTTCATGCGGGCTTCCTCCTTGATATGATAGTCAGGCAGCAAAGCCGGCATTTTTATTTTGCGACTGTTTTTTACTCCATGCAATTGTCGCAATCTGCTGGCTTTGCATGGAGAGAAGCTTTATTCCTTTTTTGCGTGTTGATACACATACAGATCACTTCTTTCTTCACTTCCTTTTATCTGATACGATAATCTGAGACGGATACCGTTTAACATTACTTACTCTCGAAAAGCTCTGCCGTCTTTTGGACTGTACGCCAAATGACATAGTTGCTTTTCGTGAAGATGATCAGCCCTGAACACGGGCTGTTTTTTCTTTTATATAGATGTATATTTTTCGATTTATTGTAACAAATGGAGCGAAAACAATTGATATTCTGAAAATAAAAACACCCCATAGTGCTTGAAAAAAGCATTATGGGGAAGTCTTTCGCAAGAGGCGCAGACCGGATTTGAACCGGTGAATCAGGGTGTTGCAGACCCACGCCTTACCACTTGGCTACTGCGCCTGGCTACAAGCACTTAACGACCGTCTTTTGGTCGCTTACGTGCGATGCATAGATATTATATTCACACATCTCCTGCATTATACCAGAATTCTTCGGATTCGTCAAATTTTTTTCAAACTATTTTTCCATTATTTTCCCCGGCAGTTTTCCCGGGGCTGAAATTCCAAAATGAGACAAAATGCGCAAAAAGTCTATATAGAGAACCTGAAAAAATATTGTAATTTGATACTGTGACGCGATGATGATATAATTTATCTAATTGGTTATATATCATGCACTCATTCATTTACGGGAGATATTGGCAGGAGGGAATAAGCAAGATGGAACTGCGTGTACTGAAATATTTTTGACAGTAGCGGATGAAGGCAATATTACGAGAGCCGCAGATATTCTTCATGTTACCCAGCCCACACTCAGCCGTCAGCTGATGGAACTGGAGGATGAAATGGGGACATCGCTGCTGATCAGGGGAAAGCGTTCGGTTACACTGACGGACGAAGGGTTTTTGTTTAAACAGCAGGCGGAAACAATTGTGGAACTTGCAGACAAACTGGAGCATACATTTACAGACCAGAAGGATGTCGTATGCGGCACGATCCGGATCGGCGCCACAGAAGCGGTGGGAGGCAGGACGCTGGCAGCGCACATGAAAGAATTCAGGGAGAAATATCCGGACGTTCAGTTTGATCTTTATAATGGAATGGCAGATGATGTAAAAGAGATGATTGAGCGGGGGCTGCTTGATCTGGGACTTGTGATGGAGCCTATCGACACTGTAAAATTTGAATATGTAAGACTTCCCCAGAGGGAAACCTGGGGTATTCTGATCCGCCGGGATCATAAGCTCGCAGAAAAAGAGACAGTAACGATGGATGACATAAAGCAGTATCCCCTGATCATGCCGGGAAGAGAAAATGCAAAAAACGAGATTCTTCACTGGATGCAGTGCGAAGAAAGCCAACTGAATATCCCGGCATATTATAATATACTTTCCAACGCAGCACTGCTTGTGGAAGCGGGAATGGGATGTGCGGTCTGCCTGGATGGGGCCCTGTCCATACACGCGGACCCGGAACTCTGCTTCCGGCAGATACTTCCGGCACATATCACCAGGAGTGTGATCCTGTGGAAAAAGAACCATCTGTTTTCCCGGGCAGCTTCACTTTTCGTACAGACAATACAGGAACATTGAAAATGGTTATGGCATCAGCTGATACGGCTGATGCCATAACCATTTTCATCATACGGAGAAGGTATGATCTTTCATAATGAACAGGCATTAGACGCAGGGGCTGATTCATCTTACAATATACATGAAAACAAAAAAGAACGGCGAAATGCCAAAATAAACAGAAATTGAGAGGAAGGAAAAGACCATGAAAAAGAATATAGGAAAAAGCCTTGCACTTTATCCCACTCCGCTTGTTGTGGTAGGAACTATGGTAAATGGGAAACCGAATTATGTACTGGCAGGACATGTGGGAATTATCGGACACGACCGGATTATGGTGAGCCTTGCAAAACCGCATTATACGAACCAGGGGATCAAAGAGACCCACGCCCTGACCGTAAATATCGTAGATGAGGCAATGCTGGAAAAGGCAGACCGGGCGGGATGCGTCAGCGGCAACAAGGTAGATAAATCCGGCATGTTTGCTTACCACACAGAGGGGACCGGAGCGCCGGTGATTGACGAGGCGCCGGTTGTGATGGACTGTGTGGTGGATGATATTTATGAGACGGAAGGATTCGAGAGCTTTATCTGCAAGATCGACGGCGTTTATGCGGAAGAGAGCGTATTAAACGAAGCGGGAAAGATTGATTACCATATACTGAAACCGGTTCTTTTTGAGATGCCCACTTATGAATATCTCCGCACAGGCGATGTGATAGGAAAATGCATGAACATCAGCAAATAGCAGAAAGTCAGGAAAAAAAGGAGAAGAGGCCGGATGAAGATTGTAATATTACAGGGAAGTCCAAATAAAAAGGGCTCCACAAATATTTTGGCTGAGAGTTTCAGCCAAGGAGCGGAAGCGGCAGGGCACAGCGTCGTAAGGTTTGATCTTGCGGAAATGAATATCCGTCCATGTACCGGATGTGTGGCATGCGGATATGAAGGCCCCTGTGTGCTGCATGATGACAATCAGAAAATAAGGGAGGCCGTCCTGGGCGCTGATATGATCGTCTTTGCGACACCGCTTTATTATTATGGAATGTCGGCGCAGCTTAAAACCGTGATTGACCGGTTCTGCGCCTATAACAGCAGCATCACTGCAAAGCATATGAAGTCAGCTCTGCTCGCGGTGGCATGGAACAGTGATAACTGGACATTTGACGCGCTGGAAAGTCATTACCGCACGCTGGTCAGATATCTGGATCTGCAGGATCAGGGAATGATACTTGGAAGAGGATGCGGAACTCCGTCGATGACAAAGCACAGCAAGTATCCGGATCTGGCGTATAAACTCGGCAATCAGCTGTAGAACCTGCAGCTCTGGAAACAATTTTACAGAATGATGGCAATTATGGCAAAGGAGCGGGTGAATATGGAATATGCAAAACTTGGAAACACGGATATCGAGGTGTCGAAACTCTGCGTAGGCTGCATGAGCTTCGGAAAACCGGGAACGCTGCATGACTGGACACTGGATGAAAAGGGGACAGAGGAAGACATTGCCTTTCTGGAGGAGCCATATCTGCCCCACAGGATTGTAGGCGCGATAGACTCCAACCCTCCGGAGGGAACGAAGCTGCTGGATGTGAAGAAATAATACGGGGAGAAAAAATGATACGTTTGGCGATTGTGGAAGATGAAGATATCTATGCGGAGAAACTGACGGAGTATCTGGAGAAGTACCAGAAGGAAACGGGAAAGACCTTCCGGATCGACAGATACACGGACGGAGCGGAACTTGTGGAGAATTACCGGGGAGACTATGACATTATCCTGATGGACATTCAGATGAAGCTGATGGACGGAATGTCCGCGGCGGAGGAGATCCGGGCCCTGGACCGGCAGGTAGTCATACTTTTTATCACCAACATGACACAGTATGCCATCCGGGGATATCAGGTGGACGCTCTCGATTATATGGTAAAACCGGTGGAGTACTTTTCGTTTTCCCGGAAAATGGACCGTGCTGTCAGCAGAATAAAACGGGAGGAACATCACTGGCTCTCAATTCCGCTCAGGGAAGGAATGCAGAAAATAGATCTGAATGATATCTACTATGTGGAGAGCCGGGCGCACAGTATGGTATACCACACGGAAGACCGGGAGTATGCATCGCGGGGGACAATGAAAGAGCTGGAAAAGATGTTTGTCCCCTATGATTTCTTCCGGATCGGAAACAGTTTCCTCGTGAATATGAAATATGTGGACGGAGTTCAGAGCAACTGCTGTGTCATCCGCGGAGAGAGCCTGCCGGTAAGCAGAGGGAAGCGGAAGGAATTTATGGATGCGCTTCTGGAACATATGAGTGAGGTGATCCGCTGAATGAACGAAATGTATATGGATATCCCGAGAGTTTATACAGCGCTTGCGGAATGGGCGGCATGCTGCTCCTGGATCTTTGTATCGCAGAGGCGCTTCTCCGGGAAAATTACAGCGGCAACGGCGGGCAGCTTTCTTGCCGCCCAGACAGTGTTTCTTGTGGTAACGGATGACCTTCCCATTGCATGGTGGATTCCTTGTATGGCCATGGCGGTGGGCCTGATGTATCTGCTGATTCTGTGTATCTGTGAAATGCGTCCTCTGGAAGCAGGATATTGCTGTGCATGGGCGTTCCTTGTGGCGGAATTCGCGGCGTCTCTGGAATGGCAGATACAGGTCTGGCTGTTCTCTGTGGGGATCAGCGAATGGCAGTGGATGATTCTGGTTCTTCTGGCAGTCTATATATCGGTAATGGCCGGAGCGGTCCGGCTTACGAAGTCTTTTTTTGCAAATGAGTACCTGTCGCAGATTTCCCTGAAAGAATTTGTGTCCGCTGCGGGCATCGCAGTGGTAGTCTTTACATTCAGTAATTTTGCCTTTGTCGTGAGAAATACGCCGTTTAACAGCGAGTTTCAGTCCGATATCCTTGTGATGCGGACGGTGGCGGACATGGGCGGGCTTGCGGTACTCTGTGCGTTCCAGAGCCGGGTGTGCGAGTGTCTTGCGGAGAAGGAAGCGGATGCAGTGCAGGCGGCGCTGAACATGCAGTACGAACAGTACAGAAGCTATCAGGACAGTCTGGAACTGCTTCACATAAAGTATCATGATCTGAAGCATCAGATTGCAATGCTCCGGTCACTGGGCAGTGAGGACGAGCGGAGCCGGTGGATTGATGCCATGGAGAACGAGCTGGAGATGAGCGGACCGCTTCTGCATACGGGAAACCGGGTGCTGGACGCCCTGATAGGGAGAAAGATCCTTTACGGCAGAAAAAACGGCATCCGTTTTACAACGGTGATCGACGGCGCACTTCTGGACTTTATGCATGTGACGGACATCTGTTCGATCTTCGGAAATGCCCTGGACAATGCGGTGCGCAGTGTGATGATGACAGCGGATCCCCAGAAAAGACTGATCGACATATCTGTAACGGCGCAGAGAAATTTCATTTACATAGAAATCACAAACTACTGCGAGGAGAATCTTGAATGGGAGAAGGGAAAACTTCCCGAATCCACAAAGAGCGACCGGAAAAATCATGGATTCGGCCTTAAGAGCATCTGTTATTCAGCGGAAAAATACGGAGGGAGAGCATCGGTGAGCCTGAAGGAGAACTGGTTTGAACTGCATGTTCTGATCCCGGGGAAACAGGATGTCCCGGAACATGAGAAACAGAGGGATGCAGATGCAAAGTATGCAGGAAAAGTGCAAAGTATGCCAGAATCCGCACAGACAGAAAAAGTATGTTAACGTATGAATAAATCAAAAATCATTCGGACAGGCGCGCAAAGTGAATGAGAAAAGAAGGAGGATATTTATGAAAAAAAGAATCGTATCAGTTATGGTCGCATTTCTGACGCTGACTGCCATAACGGGATGCGCGAGCACACGTCTTGCACAGGTCGGAAACGGCGGCAGGACAGACAACAGAAGTGAGACACAGGCAGAGGGCGGAAGTCAGACAGCAGCGGGGGATGAAGGAGATTTCTCTGTCCTCGGACATTATCATCAGCATCTGGATGCGAATGATCTGATGGGAACAGTAACTTCCCTTGTAATGCTGTATGGTGATATCGATACGCTGTGGGAGGACAATACGCTGATTCTCTATGACAACGGAGACACGTCCAACAGAACGGGCAATCTCCCGTATGTGGATGGAAGTTCCCAGAGATATGAGCTGGTGAAAGAGATGTACATTTCTTCACGAGGCATTCACCACTGGGGCGCATTCTACGGATCATTCACCTATGACGGGGATGTGATTACCCTGAATTCTCCGGACTGGGCTTCCTACGTGCTCTTCTACGGCGATGGCTACGAGCACTACAATTATACGGAAGAAGGCGGTGTTGTGGATCCGGAGAGTCCGGCTCTTGGTACTTTCTACGGACCGATCATGGATTACCATTTCAATACCGGAACCCAGGCGCAGCAGGTACAGATCAACAGAGAGGACGGATCTTTTGAGTTCCTGATGGATACATCCGACGATGTTGAGACTGACACATCTGCTGACGACAGTACAGAGAGTGAGGAGGCGGCAGAATGAGAAAGACAAAGGTAAGGTTTGCGTTATTTAATATCCTGTTTGCCATTATACTTGTGGCTGTGATTGCCATCAATGTGGTGGCTGTGAACTACAGCACGGCGCTGGAGCTGTTCTTCGGAAGTGTCGGCGGCGAACAGGGCGAGAGCTATGAAAATGAAGACGAACTTCTTGCGGCAGAGATCGCATTTACAGATACGGTAGTAGACGAAGGCTCCGTACTGATGTACAACAATGAGAATGCGCTGCCTCTGGATTCCGGAGCATCTGTGAGCATTTTCAGCCAGTCGTGCCGTGAATGGATCACAAATGGTACGGGCTCCAGCTCTGTAGCCACAAGCGAGTATTCTGACAGAAACCTGAAAACATCTCTGGAAAGTGCAGGGTTTACCGTGAATGAAACACTGTGGGATTTCTACGGTGAGAACGGACAGGGAAGAGGAACCGGCGGAAGCGGACAGGCTGCGGACTGGTCACTGAATGAAAATCCCTGGTCAGAGGTAGAGGCTGCCTGCGGTGATTCCTTTGCAGATTACAGTGATGCAGCGGTGATGATCATCTCCCGTACCGGCGGCGAGGGCGCGGACGTGCCCAGAGAAATGTCCCGTTACGACGGAACTGCAGACGAGCATTACCTGGAACTGAGCTCCACGGAGAAAGAGATCTTAAGAGGAATCCAGGAGGCAGGATTTGAGAAGACGATTGTGATCATCAATGCGGGAAATGCCATGGAGATGTCTTTCCTTGATGAGGAAGATCTGGGCGTCGATGCAGTCCTCTGGGTAGGAGGAACCGGATACAACGGCGTGGAGGAAGTCGGTAAACTGCTCTCCGGCGAGGTCAATCCGTCCGGACATCTTGTGGATACTTATGTAAACGACAGCTTTTCTTCCCCTGCCATGCAGAACTTCGGGGATAACCGTTATATGTCCACAAGCGGGGAAGTACTGGATTCCGGTTACAGCTACGTCAATTACGGGGAAGGCGTGTATGTGGGATACCGCTACTATGAGACACGCTATGAGGACGTTGTGATGGGAACGCCGAATGTGGGCGAATACAATTACAGCGAGGTAGTGCGGTTCCCGTTCGGATACGGACTGTCCTATACAGATTTTACATGGAGTGATTTTACCTTTACGGAAAATGAAGACGGCACGGTGACTGCATCTGTCAATGTGACAAACAGCGGCGACCGCGCGGGAAAAGACGCAGTGGAAATTTATTTCCAGGCTCCGTATACACAGTATGACCAGGAAAACGGAATCGAGAAACCGGCAGTGGTACTGGGCGGATTTGCCAAGACGGGAATGCTGGATCCGGGTGCGTCCGAGACGGTGGAAGTGACCTTTGATGCACAGGATGTGATGAAGTCCTACAGCGTGGCGGACGGGGCGTACATCCTTGATGAAGGCGACTACTACATCACTGCGGCACAGGATGCCCATGAAGCGGTCAACAATGTACTGGCTGCAAAGGGATATACGGCAGCGGACGGCATGGACGCGGATGGAAATGCGGACATGACGGCAGTCTACAATGTGGGCGAGACGCAGATGATCACCACAGACCTTGCCACAGGAGCGGAGATCGCAAACCGTTTCGATGATGCTGTGGCAGAGGGCGCGACATATTTAAGCAGAATGAACTGGTCTGTCATGGACAACGGCGGACTGACCTACGGAACCGGCACGGCAGAGGGCGTTTCCTATTCCACGGACGCAGCCGGTACGGTAAACACAGTTGAGGCGAGCGATGAACTGATCGGCCAGATCGACGCCACAGGATGGGATGCATCCGGACGTCCGGAGGAGGCAAATGATACGTCACCCGCAACGGTTGATACAGACAGCGGGCTTACCCTGGAAGATCTGGCAGGAGCAGACTACGACGATGAAAACTGGCAGGCGCTCATCGAGCAGATGAAAGTCAGCGAACTTCATCTCCTTTACCAGAAAGCAGGATTTGTGACCCAGGAAGTGGAGTCCATTGACAAGCCGAAGACAACCGACAGCGATGGACCTCACGGTATCACAAACTTTATCAGCGGCTATTCCTGTTTCGGTTACCCGATCGAGGAAATGCTCGCCAGCACATGGAATGTGGATCTGGCAACCCAGTACGGAGAGTTCATCGGCGAGGATGGAATTCGTTCCAATACGCAGGGATGGTATGCGCCGGCAATGAACATTCACAGAACTCCGTTCAGCGGAAGAAACCACGAGTATTACTCGGAAGATCCGATTCTGTCCGGAAGGATGGGAGCGGCCACTGTCCAGGGCGCTATGTCAAAAGGAATGTACTGCTATATCAAACATTTCGCAGTCAACGACCAGGAGACGAACCGTTCCTCCGTCTGCACATGGGCGCAGGAGCAGGCAATCCGCGAGATTTACTTAAGACCGTTTGAAATTACAGTGAAAGACGGCGGGGCTACCGGAGTGATGGCATCCATGAACCGTATCGGTTTCCGCCAGACAAAAGGAAGCTATGCTCTGCTGACCGAGACGCTCCGGAATGAATGGGGCTTCCAGGGAGCCGTAATCACAGATTACACTTCTGAGGGTGATGCGGTTGCAGATCAGTGTCTGGCAGCAGGAACGGATCTGCAGCTCAATACAGGAAGCAACCGCCTGACAGATACGGCAAGCGACTATGTGCGCCATGCCCTTCAGGATGCGGCACACCATGTCGGCTACATGGTTGTCAACAGTACGGCGCTCACTACAGCAGCGGCATCCGGGTTCCCGGTATACATCCTGATTCTGATTGCCCTTGACGTTGTCGCCGCACTGGGAATCGCCGGAGGCGAGGTTCTGGTTATCCGCTCCAACCGCAGGATTATCAGAGGGCTGGATGCAGGAATCGTGACAAATGCACCGCTGACAGGAACCGTAAGGATCTTAAGCATCGCCGCACTGGTGGTGGATGTCATCGGGCTTGTCATCGAGATCTGGATCTCCCCGGCAGGAATTGCCATTGCGGCTGTGGGTCTGATCTGCGCGATCATCGCCAAAGTGCTGGCAAAGAAACAGGGATCTTCCGGCAATCTTCTTGTGAGGATCACCTTTATCGTGGCAGTGATCTGCATGATCCTTGTACTGGCGTATGAGCTTGCGATTGTTGTGGCAACTATATTCAGCGAGAGAGATTTCGGATAAATTTCAGAGGTGTTGGTGTTGATAAGATACCAACGCCTCTTTTTTTATACAAAAATAAAGCTGTTCGTCCGTCAGCGCATATGTTGTAGTACCGTTCTGTTCTGCATTTCGCCATAATGCACAATGCGAAGAGACAAAGCAAGTCTCCTTGCCAATTTGTCCTTTGCATATTAGAATGTAGAAAAACAGAAAAATCTTTGTAGGACAGATTTGATGAATCATGCGGCAGGGAAAGGAGCGTGCTGGAAGATGAATGTTGGAGAGCAGAAAAAGCTTCCGGTAGGAATAGAAAATTTCAGTAAAATCCGTGATGAGGGGTTTTACTATGTTGACAAGACAGGAATGAAGCAATGCGTTTTTCGTTTCTGCTGGAGAGCGACAGGATCACGGCGGAAGAAAAGGAAACATACCGTCATCTGATTACAGTCGATCCGACCGGACAGAGCCTTTTTTCTATGTCTGACCCGGTGCTGATGGGCAGTCTGAAAACGCTCTCTGAACTGCTTTACAAGCATTATGGAACGAAGGTTATCATCCTGATCGACGAGTACGATGTCCCGCTGTCAAAAGCAAACGAGCGGGGATACTACGGATCGATGGTAAGTCTGATCCGCGGCATGTTTGAGCAGGCGCTTAAGACGAATGACAGTCTGCATTTCGCCGTGCTGACAGGATGCCTGCGGGTTGCAAAGGAATCTATTTTCACAGGACTGAACAATCCCAAGATCCTTTCGATTACGACAGTACGTTTCGATGAATATTTCGGATTTACGGATGACGAAGTCCGGAAGATGCTGGAGTATTACGGCCTGGAAAGATATTACGGGGAGATAAAAGAATGGTATGACGGATATCGTTTTGGAAATGTTGATGTGTACTGCCCATGGGATGTGATCAATTACTGCGATGAGCTGTTGGACGATCCGGAAGCGCAGCCCAGAGATTACTGGTCCAATACAAGCGGTAATGAGGTAGTCAGGCATTTTCTGGAAAATGTGGGCGACGGGCTGACGAAAAGTGAGATTGAAGCGCTGACGGCAGGAGAGACGGTGACAAAGGAAATTCACGAAGAACTGACTTACAATCACCTCTATGACTCTGTGGATCATGTATGGAGCGTGCTGTTTATGACGGGGTACCTGACGCAAAGGGGAAAACCGGATGGAAAACGGTATAATCTGACCATTCCGAACAGGGAGATCCGCAATATTTTTACCGAGCAGATTATGGTCATGTTCCGGGAAAATGTGGCGCGGGATGGAGAAATGCTCCGCGCGTTCTGCAGTGCCCTGGAAAATGGCGACGCTGGGGAAGTGGAAAGGTTGTTTGCGGATTATCTGAAGAAAACAGTCGGGATACGAGATACTTTTGTGCAGAAACCGACAAGAGAAAATTTTTACCACGGAATCCTTCTTGGGATCCTTGGGCTTAAGAATGGCTGGTATGTGAAGTCAAACCGGGAATCCGGAGATGGATACAGCGACATCATGATCCGGATCGAGGATGAGGATATCGGGATCATCATTGAAGTGAAATATGCTGAGAATGCTGCGTTGGAAGAGGCATGCAGGGATGCCCTGGAACAGATTGAAACGAAGGAATATGAGGCGGAACTGGAGGCGGAAGGGTGCCGGGAGGTTCTGAAATACGGAATCGCCTGCTTCCGAAAGAAGTGCCGGGTTATGGTGCGCAGAGAAGCAAAAAGCATTTACTGAATACTGAGGCGCACGAACAGTAGAATCGCGATGATCCCGATCAGAAAGAACGCGCACCATATCCGGAATTTTCTCGAGCGGAGAACCGGGCGCTCCACGCCCAGCTTCTCCAGGATGATTCCCATCACAATGGAGAAGAGGAAAGTGGAACCCCAGACCGCCCAGCCGTAATGCCCGTGTCCGTATAAAGCTCCGGCGGGATTCCCGCCGAAGAGTTCTCCGAGAAGCAGTCCGGCGCAGAACCCCGCAAATGAGCTCACGGAGAAACGGGATTTCCCCCAGAGTGCCGGAAGCGCAGAAATGAGCAGGGCGATCCAGAACAGGCGCTGATGGGCAAGCCATCCGAACAGATAGGGAAAACGGTTCGGGCTGGTATCAGTCAGTAACCCGATGATGGGGTATGAGCTGAAATCTCCGGCAAGAATAATCTCAGCCAGATAGATCAGGAGAAATCCGGCGGCAATGAGCAGAGCGGAGAGCAGATTATGCTTCCCGCGTGCGAGGAGCCGTGCGGATTTTTTCTGTTCCGCATTTTGTTCCCCTTTTATATTTTCCTGTTTCGTATTTTGCTCCTCTTCAATATTTTTCTGTTTTGTATTTGATATTCCTTCAATATCCGTATTTTGTTTTTCTTCGGGCTTCAGAAGAAGATCCACAGTAGTCCCGAAGATTTCTGCCAGACGGAAGAGATTTTCCGTACTTGGCGAGGACTGACCGTTTTCCCATTTTGTTACTGCCTGACGGCTCACCCCTGCGAGCTCGGCAAGCTTCTCCTGGGAGAGACCATTTCCTTTTCTGTGTTCTTTTATCCTTTCCCCGAGTGTCATAACCGGCACCTCCTCTTTTTCGTGCAGAACTGAGTCTGTCTTTTGCGCCCTTTTACATTCAGATGTATTTTCAGCCTCATTTTTGTTTCTGTCCATGTTTTTGCCTCTGAGCATATTATAATAGAAGGACGATGAGAATACCAGAAACTATCCGGCAACTATCGGTTGCGGGGAAGGTTTCTTTGTACGAATGGTTGAAAAAAGAGTATCCCCCGTATTATCATGAAAGAAAAAGCATCAGCTGTTCACAGAGATTCAGGAGGGATGCATATGGCAGTGACAGGAGCAGTTATGGTTCCCCATCCGCCCATTATAGTACCGGAGATCGGGCGAGGGGAAGAGAGAAAGATTCAGGCAACAATCGATTCCTACCGCAGGGCGGCAGAGCGGATCGCACAGTGGAAGCCGGATACGGTGGTGGTGATTTCGCCCCATGCGGTGATGTACGCCGATTATTTCCACATAGCTCCGGGAGCCGGGGCAAAAGGGGATTTCGGACAGTTCCGTGCGCCCCAGGTGAAATTCCGGGTGGATTATGATACCGAGTTTGTCGGACTTCTGTCCCAGGAAGCCCAGGCGCGGGATATTCCGGCGGGAACTCTGGGAGAGCGGGACAGGAGACTGGATCACGGGACGATGGTGCCGCTTTATTTTCTCAACCAGTATGATACCGATTACCGGCTGGTGCGCATCGGGCTGTCGGGGCTGCCTCTTTCGAAACACTATGAACTGGGGCAGTGCATACAGAAGACAGCAGAAATTCTCGGAAGAAATACCGTGGTAATCGGAAGCGGAGACCTTTCCCATAAGCTGAAGGAGGACGGGCCGTACGGATTTCAGAAAGAAGGTCCGGAATATGACGAGCGGATTATGGATGTCATGGGAAGGGCTGCCTTCGGGGAACTCTTTGATTTTCCGGAAGATTTCTGCGACAGGGCAGCAGAGTGCGGACACCGTTCCTTTGTCATCATGGCGGGGACACTGGACCGCCGGGCAGTAAAGGCGGAACGGCTTTCCCACGAGGGCACATTCGGAGTGGGATACGGCATCTGTATCTATGAAGCTGGGGAGAAAGCGCAGGGAAGGGATTTCCTGCGGAAGTATGAGGAAAAGGTAAAGAAAGAGGCGCAGACCAGAAAAAAATCGGAGGACGCATACGTAAGCCTTGCACGCAGGACTGTGGAAATGTATGTGAGAACAGGGAGAAAACTCCGGCTTCCGGAGGACCTTGCCGGGGATAATTGTCCGGCGGACAAACTTCCGGACGAAATGTACGAACGCCAGGCGGGCGTGTTTGTCTCTCTAAAGGAAGAAGGCAGGCTGCGGGGCTGCATCGGCACAATATCAGCCACGCGGAAGAACATTGCGGAGGAGATCGTGGAGAATGCGATAAGTGCGGCTTCGAAGGATCCCAGATTCCACCCGGTGGAGCCGGATGAACTGGACCGGCTTGTGTACAGTGTGGATGTGCTTGGAGAGACGGAGGAGATCTCGTCCCCTGACGAACTGGATGTAAAACGTTACGGGGTTATCGTCAGCCGGGGATATAAAAGGGGGCTTCTTCTTCCGAATCTGGAAGGCGTGGACACGGTGGAAGAGCAGATCGCCATTGCAAAGAGAAAAGCAGGGATTCCGGAGGATGCAGAGGACATCCGTCTGGAGCGGTTTGAGGTGGTGAGACATTTTTGAACGGAAAATCGGAAAACAGCAGAAGTAATGGGAAATGCGTCTGCCATGTCTGCCTGCATCACTGCGCCTTAAAGGAAGGTCAGTATGGTCGGTGCGGAGCAAGAAAAAATGAAAACGGGAAAATTGTCTGTGATAATTACGGAAGAATTACGGCGCTTGCTGTTGATCCCATCGAGAAAAAGCCGCTCCGGCATTTTTATCCGGGCAGCAGGATTCTTTCTGTGGGCAGCTACGGGTGCAATCTGTCCTGCCCCTTCTGTCAGAATCATGAGATCTCCATGGCAGGGAGATCTCATGCCGGGAGAGGAGAAGCGGCTTCAGAGAGCGGAGAAGCGCCTCCGGAGAGCGGAGAAGCGCCGTCTGATTATGAAGAAATATCTCCGGAGAAAGTTGCCCTTCTGGCAGAACACTATAGAGAGTACGGGAATATTGGCGTGGCATTTACCTACAATGAGCCTCTGGTGGGGTACGAATTTGTGCGGGATACGGCGCGGATTGTCCGGGAGCGGGGAATGAAAAATGTGGTGGTCACAAACGGAAGTGTGACTCTTCCGGTTTTGGAAGAGATCCTTCCTTATGTGGATGCCATGAATATTGACCTGAAAGGCTTTTCGGAAGAATATTACCGGAAGCTTGGCGGCGATCTGGAGACGGTGAAGACGTTTATCGTCCGGGCAGCACAGTCCTGCCATGTAGAGCTGACGACGCTGATCGTTCCGGGAGAAAATGATTCGGAGGCGGAGATGGAGGAAGAGGCACGGTGGATCGCATCGGTCGGCCCGGATATTGTCCTCCATGTGACAAGATTTTTCCCCGCTTACCGGATGGAGGACAGGAATCCCACGAGGAAGGAGACGGTATACCGGCTGCGGGATGTGGCAGGGAAATATCTGAAATATGTTTATACGGGGAACTGCTAAAGTATAAGCGGATATATTTTCTCATTAAAATGACGGCAGATAATTCGGAAAGAAAGATCAGAGGAAAAATCTTATGTCAAAATACTATAAAAATATTCTGCTGAACTGCGGAAAGGAAAAGATCATAGACAGCGCTGAGATCCAGGAACTTCCGGCAGGTTATCATTTCGGCCCTCATATGCACCCGTCGGCAGAATTGTTCGTCTGTATGGAAGGGCGGATTATAATGAACGTGCGCCAGTCGCAGGTTGAGATCGGAAAGGGAGAATATATCGCAGTGCTCCCGGATCATCCCCACAGCTGTGATGTTCCGGCGGAGGAAAACTGTGCGATCCTTCAGCTCCATTTCAGGAGAGACGCTTTTTGCGATCTGTTCAGTGACACTCTGCAGGAGAATCAGCTGTTTTTTCTGATCGACCTGAACCTGGGGCAGAAAAATTATATCCTTGGAAAATGTTCTGATCAGCTGTACAGCAGTATTGAGTACCTCTATGAAGAGGCTGTGGAAAAGCAGACGAATTACGAGAAGCTCATTGATCTCTATTTCACCCAGATCCTGCTTCTGCTGTCCCGGGATATCGGAGATTCCGGGCATGGTGGGATTCGGGAAAACCGGCATCTGCTCAGCGCCCTTGAGTATCTGAAAGCGCACTGCGCGGAGAAGATCACAGTGGGAGACATAGCGGAGTACTGCGGAGTCTCGCAGCGCAGGCTGGAGCAGATATTCCGGGAAGTGCAGGGAATCAATGTTTCTTCTTATATCACATATTTCCGAATTAACCGCGCCATTGAGCTGATGAACAGGGGGGAGGGAAGATATTCCCTGACAGATATTGCAATGGAATCAGGATTTGGGAGCCTCCAGCATTTCTCGAAAGTTTTCAAAAAAATAATGGGCGTGCCTCCGTCAGGATATTTTTCGCAAAAAGGATAAAATCCGGGAGCGGATTTCGGTTTTGGCATAGCGATTTCCGGGAAATAAGTATACTGTAAAGACAGCAAAATAAACTGTCCGGAACAGCCGGAAAGAGAGGAGACTGATAATGACACCGAGAGAAAATCTGCTTCACTTATTAAGAAGGGAAGGCTACGAGTCTGTTCCTGTAGAATTTTTCCTCTGCCCGAGCCTGGAGAAAAGTTTCCGGGAACAGATCGGAGGAGAGGACAGTGATTATATGGAATATTTTCAGATGCCCTGGAGAAGAGTTGGAGAACTTCTCCCTGATGAGGAGGACCGTAGCCGGTTCCTCCCCTATTACGGCGGGAAAGTTGGGGATAATGTGGAGATTGACGAGTGGGGCGTAGGGCACGAGTCAACGCCTACATCCATGCACATGACAAAGATGCTCCATCCCCTGGAAGACGCGGAGACAGTGGAAGAGATTCAGGCATATCCGATTCCTGTGTATTCCCGGGAAAAGAACGAATGGCTGAAAGACAAGGTAAAAGAACTGCACAGCCGGGGGCTTGCTTCCGTGGGAAATATGCAGTGTACGATCTGGGAAACCGCCTGGTATATCCGGGGGATGGAAAACCTGATGATGGATATGTTAAGCGATGAGGAGATGGCGGACGCCATGCTTAGCATGATTGAGAAAATGTCCACAGACCGGGCGCTGCTCTACGCGGAGGCAGGAGTGGATATCCTCTATCTGGGGGATGACATCGGTATGCAGCACAGTATTATGATGAGTGAGGAACTGTATGTGAAATGGCTGTTCCCGCGTCTGAAAAGGCTGATCGGTAAAGTGAAGGAGATCCGTCCGGATATCATCGTCTTCTATCATTCCTGCGGTTACATTGAACCCTTTATCAAGTACCTGATCGAGGCGGGCGTTGATGTGCTCAATCCCATTCAGGCAGAGTGCATGGAATTTAAGGAAATCTATGAGAAATACGGGGATCAGATCTCCTTCCACGGAACAATCGGAACCCAGACCGTGATGCCTTTCGGAACCCCGGAGGAAGTAAAGGAGAATGTGCGGGGAAATCTGGACATCGCAGGGGCAAAGGGCGGACTGTTCGTCGCGCCCACCCATTTTCTCGAACCGGAAGTACCCTGGGAAAATATCCTGGCGTATGTGGAAGCGTGCAGGACATATCAGAAGAAAGTGTAAAACAAATCCGTCCAGAGATGTGAGGCTGCAGATAACAAAATAAATTTCTGGAAGTTGCTTTTTATAACAATATGTTGAATTTATATTTATGCGCCGGAGACTATTGCACTCCGGCGCATCGCTTTTTATAGAATCTGGTCGATGCGGGGAATGTAGAGGACGAAAAACGCTTTCACACAGATTTACAGCAGGTTTTCGGTATGTTAAAATACAGGGGACAGAAGGAAAAACTGCGGCAGTATATGCAGGAGAACAAGGCATATTTCGGACAGGTGGATGTGGAGACTTATCAGGCTTTGAGGGTATTTCTGCATTCGGAAAAGATGCTTAAGGATATGAAAAAAACAGAAAGAGAGGAGCGGATCGATATGTGCCAGGCACTGGAAGATATTTATACAGATGGGGTAAAAGCGGGAAAGCTGGAGGGCGAAGCAGCTGGAAGGCTGGAAGGCGAGCGCCGGGAAAAACAGTTGATCATTACGAAAATGCTCCGGGACGGTCTGCCTGTATCTGCAATCCGGAAATATACAGATGCAACGGATGAGGATCTGAAAATTGCCGGGACAGCACTTGCCGCCGCTCAGGAAAAAGAATGAACAGAAAGAAGGATGGATCATGAAAGTATTACTTTTAAACGGAAGCCCCAGAAAAGAAGGATGTACATTTACAGCTCTGGGGGAAGTTGCCAGAACATTAAATGAAGCGGGAATTGAGACGGAGATTTTCCAGGCAGGGAACCCGGATAAGGAAAATGTAAAAGCTGCGGTACAGAAGATGAAGGTGGCGGATGCACTGGTTGTGGGATCTCCGGTATACTGGGCGTCTCCATCCGGACAGATCATCGAATTCATGGATCAGTTCGTATCCATGGCGGGAAACGACCTGCTCTATAAGCCGGCAGCGGCGGTTGCTTCTGCACGTCGCGCAGGAACAACAGCAACTCTGGAAGTGCTGACAAAATATTTTTCTTTCTATCAGATGCCGATTGTGTCATCCAATTACTGGAATATGGTTCATGGAAATACACCGGATGAAGTACGGCAGGATGAGGAGGGGATGCAGATTATGCGGATCCTGGGAAGAAATATGGCGTGGCTGCTGAAATGTATCGAGGCGGGCAGAAAGAATGGCGTAGATATGCCGGAGACGGAGGAGAAGATCAAGACGAATTTTATAAGATAGATTTTAAAGATGCAGGCTGAAATAAGGAGGAGATAGTGTGAAAAAGTTATGTGCGGCGGCACTCTGCGCGGGAGCATTTTTCTTTTGTGCCTGTTCTTCGGGAGAGACACAGAATCAGGGAGAAGCACAGAATCAGGAAGAGACAGAAGCGGGCTCCGGCAATGGAGAGGAGATCATCCTTGCCACTACGACGAGTACCCAGGACAGCGGTCTTCTGGATGCGATCCTGCCGGTTTTCGAGGATGAGACCGGATACAGCGTAAGTGTGGTTTCTGTAGGTTCGGGAGAGGCGATGACCATGGGAGAGAACGGGGAGGCGGATGTCCTTCTGGTACATTCCCCTGCGGCGGAGGAAGAATTCGTAGCCGGCGGACACGCAGATGAAGACGGCAGGATGGATGTGATGTACAACGATTTTGTCCTTGTCGGGCCGAAGGATGATCCTGCGGGGATTGCCGCGTCGGCGCCGGATGATGCTGTGGAGGCTTTCCGGAAACTTGCGGATACCCGTTCCACGTTTATTTCCCGAAGCGATGAGTCGGGAACCCACCAGAAAGAACTCGCGATCTGGGAAGCCTGCGGCATACAGCCGGAAGAAGACTGGTACGTGGAGGCGGGTACAGGAATGGGCGCTGTCCTGGAGATGACCAATGAGATGCTGGGATACACCCTGTCGGACAGGGCGACCTGGCTGAATCTCGGCCTGGACGAGGATCTGATGATTGTGTGCGAGAAGGATGAAAGCGGAATCCTTTACAACCAGTACGGTGTGATCTGCGTTAATCCGGAGAAGAATGAGAATATCAACCATGAGGGCGCAAAGGCGTTCCAGAAATGGATCGTGTCGGAAGAGACGCAGGAACTGATCGGCCAGTACGGTGTGGAAGAGTTTGGAAGTCCGCTGTTTACGCCTGATGCGCAGCAGGGCTGAACCAGGCGCGGCAGGCTGCAGATACCCGGAATGACGTGCCGGGCGGATGACGCTGCCGGAAACAGTGCGGAGAATGGAGAACAGTACAGATGAAAATAATTATGGAGGGTGTGGCGGAGGCTTTCCGGCTGATTTTTTCACTGGATGAAGAGGTGTTTGAGGTGGTCGGACTGTCTCTGCGGGTATCCCTTTTATCCCTTCTGATTGCAGGGATTCTCGGGATTCCTGCCGGGATTTTTATCGCAGGTCACAGATTCCGGGGAAAGCGTCTGCTGATGCGCCTGATCTACACGCTGATGGGGATGCCTCCGGTGCTGTGCGGTCTTCTCGTATATATTGCTCTTATGAGGAGGGGGCCGTTGGGAAGCTTAAGGCTCAACTATACGGTCACAGCCATGATTATCGTTCAGACCCTTCTGATTTTCCCGATTATCACAGGCCTTACTGTCAGTGCGGCAAGGGACCGGCAGGGGAAGATCCGCCGCCTGGCACGGACGCTGGGGGCGGACAGGAGGCAGACGATGCAGCTGCTCCTCTTTGAAATGCGTTTCGGGCTGATCACTGCGGTCATAACCGGATTCTCCCGGGGAATCTCGGAGGTCGGTGCGGTCATGATCGTGGGGGGAAATATTGACGGTAAGACCCGGACCATGACGACCTATATCTCCCAGCTCAAGGGAATGGGAGAATTTGAGCGGGCGGTGGCGGTGGGAATCATCCTGCTGATCATTTCTTTCACCGTGAACACGATTCTCTGTTACCTGCAGAAAGATCCGGGGGAAGAGCTGCGGGGCGGACATGCCGGCGGCATATGAAACAGAAAGGTACGGAATGGAACTTCAAATACAGAATCTGAAAAAGTCATATGGAACGCATACAGTGCTCGACATCGGCAGCCTTACAGTTCATGACGGCGGGATTACGGCTGTGGTGGGGCCCAACGGCGCGGGCAAATCCACGCTGCTCAATATTCTTGCCGGGCTTATGAAGAGCGATGACGGCGAGGTGTATTACGGCGGGAGCAGGGAGATCCCTTTTCAGAAAATGACCATGGTGTTTCAGGAGCCCTGTCTGATCTCGTCCACCGTGGAGAAAAATATAGCCTATCCCCTGAAACTCCGGAAGTATTCCGGGAAGGAGATCCGCAGCAGGGTCGGAACACTGGCGGCAGAGCTGGGACTGACGCATCTCCTTGGAAGGAGGACAGAGGGGCTCTCTCTGGGGGAGGTGCAGAAAACAGCGCTGGCAAGGGCGCTTTCCTTTGAACCGGAGCTTCTGTTTCTGGATGAGCCCTGCGCCAGTATTGATCCTCACGCCACTCTGGAGATAGAGGAGATGCTGCTGAAACGAAAGCGGGAGAAGGGGACGACTATCCTGATTATCACCCATGATCTCGCCCAGGCGGGAAGACTGGCCGATCAGGTTGTCCTCCTGAAGGAAGGAAAAGTAGTGGAGGCGTGCGGGGCGGAAAAGTTTTTTTCGCATCCGGACAAAGAAGAGACGAGAAAATTCACAGGAGGGGAGCTGTTGGTATAAGATGGAACTGCTGCATACGGATACCCTGGCGGAAGCGCGGAGAAAGCTGCTTGCCGCCACGGAAGAGATGGAAATTGATCCATGTATGGTAAATCTGGAAGAAGCCCGGGGCAGAATCAGTGCGGGAGACCTGATTTCCGGGGAAAATATTCCGCCTTTTGACCGTTCCACCATGGACGGCTATGCCCTGGCGGCACAGGAGAGTTACGGAGCCGGGGAGTCATCCCCGGTTTTTCTGCATATATGCGGGCAGGTGGGAATCGAGGAGAAAGCAGAGATCATCCCCGGTTCCGGCGAGGCGGTCCGGGTACAGACCGGCTCCATGATTCCGGAAGGTGCGGATGCGGTAGTGATGGCGGAGTATACAGAAGAGTACGCGCCGGGGGAGATGATATGCTGCCGTCCGGTCAGCCCGGGAGAAAATGTGATTCATGCGGGCGAGGATGTCGGGAAAGGCGAGACGATCCTCTGCCGGGGGCAGAAGATCGGGACTGGTGAGACCGGAATGCTGGCAGGACTGGGAATCCGGGAGGTGGAAGTATACCGGCAGCTCTCTGTGACAGTGATATCCACAGGGGATGAGCTGGCTGCTCCGGGAGAGATCCTGACGGCGGGGAAGATCCGGGATATCAATACCGATACGCTCTCTGCCGCTGTGAGGGACTGCGGAATGCAGGTGTCAGCCCGGATGCGGATCGGGGATGACGAAAGGCAGATCCTGCAGGCAGTGCGCGAAGCCTCAGAGGAGAGTGACATCGTCCTTCTCTCCGGGGGAAGTTCCAAGGGAAATAAGGATTATACAAAGCAGGTGCTTGAGCAGGTTACGGGGAATGTATTTACCCATGGCCTTGCGCTGAAGCCGGGCAAACCGACGATTCTTGCATATGACAGGGAGAGAAAGACGCTGATCGCCGGACTGCCCGGGCATCCCCTCGCCGCGGTGCTTGTGTTCCGTCTGCTGATTGCCTGGTGGCACCGGAGAAAAACGGGGATGAAGGATCCCCTTCCTGTTCCGGCAGTGATGGGAAACAATGTGTCGAGCAACCAGGGAAGAGAGACATGCCTTCCCGTCCGGCTGGTCCCGTCGGAGAACGGGTATGAGGCGGTTCCCGTCTATGCAAAGTCGGGAAGCATTTCGGCGCTTGCGAGGGCAGACGGGTATGTGCTGATTCCCAGGGACAGGGAAGGGCTGAAAAAAGGAGAAAGGGTCTGGGCAGAGCTGTTATGAAACGCAATCTTTATCTGAATGTGCAGGATCGGGAAACTGCACTGAAAAATTATCTGGAGTCTCTGGAAAACGTGAAACCGGGGCGGGAGAATATCCCCGTCACGGAGAGTCCGGGCAGGTTGACTGCGGAGGCGGTTTTCGCACGCTGGTCCAGTCCTTCCTATAACTCCTGCGCCATGGACGGGATCGCGGTGATCAGCAGCCATACAAAGGGAGCGTCGGAGAACAGCCCTCTTCTGCTGCGGGAGGGAGAGGACTATCTGGAAGCGGACACCGGAGACAGGATTCTGCCGCCCTATGATGCAGTGATTATGGCGGAGGATCTGATCGAGACGGAGGAAGGATATCAGATCATCGCACCCACGCATCCTTTCGCCCATGTGCGCGCAGTAGGGGAGGATATTGTGGCGGGGGAGATGGTGCTCCCCTCCTGCCATGAGATCCGTGCAGTGGACGTCTCTGTACTCCTGGCAGCGGGAGTGGGGAGGATCGATGTGGTGAGAAAGCCTGTGGTGGGAATTATTCCCACAGGGGATGAGATGATCTCTTTTGAGGAGGCATCCGGAGGTGCAGACGGACCAGAAGACGGGCGTATCGTGGAGACCAACTCCCGGATGTTCGAAGGACTGGTCCGGGAGAACGGCGGTGAGGCCAGAAGGTACGGGATTGTCCCGGATTCGCCGGAACTTCTGGAGCAGGCACTGCTCCGGGCTGCAGATGAGTGCGACATGGTGATCATCAATGCCGGTTCCAGCGCGGGGCGGGATGACTATGCGGTACATGTGATCCGGAGCATCGGAGAGGTGCTCACCCACGGAGTGGACATCAAGCCGGGAAAACCGGTGATCCTGGGCAAAGTAAAAGAACGGCCGGTGATCGGGTTGCCGGGCTACCCGGTGTCTGCATGGCTGACCTTTATGGAATTCGCAGTACCGGTGATGAACCGTTTCCTTCTTCGCGGAGAGAAGCAGGGGGAACGGGTGCGGGCGAAACTGACGAAAACCGTCATGTCCGGTCTGAAGTATGAGGAGTATGTCCGTGTGAAACTGGGCGTCGTGGATGGAGAGATGATCGCCGCGCCTTTAAGCAGGGGAGCGGGGGCATCCATGTCTCTGGTAAAAGCAGACGGTTTCTGCGTGATCCCGAAGAACAGCGAGGGTGTCATGGCTCACGGGGAGGTGGAGGTCAGGCTTCTGGAGAAACCGGAACAGATCGAAAAGACTCTGGTGGTGATCGGCAGCCACGATATCATCCTGGATGTGCTGAATGATATGATGACAGAAGAACATTCGGGAATGCGGCTTTCATCCACCCATGTGGGTTCCATGTCCGGACTGATTGCCCTGAAGAGAAGGGAGACACACCTGGCGCCGTCCCATCTGCTCTGCGGGGAAGACGGCAGTTACAATGAGGCGGTGATCCGGCAGATGTTTCCCGGAGAGAATATCGTTCTCATCAAAGGAGTGCGCCGCAGGCAGGGATTCATCGTGAAAAAGGGCAATCCCCTGAATATCCGGAGCCTTGCCGACATTACCCCGGAGGTGCGATATATCAACCGGCAGAAGGGCGCGGGAACCCGGGTGCTTTTCGACTATCTCCTGAAAAAAGAGGGGATCCCCGGGACGGCGGTCTGCGGTTATGAAAATGAAGCAGCCACCCATATGAGCGTGGCGGTGGCTGTGAAGAAGGACAATGCAGATGTGGGAATGGGAATCTATTCCTGTGCCCGCGCCCTGGATCTTGATTTTATCGATGTGGCGTTTGAGGAATATGATTTTGTGACCCGGGCGGAGTATCTGGACCTGCCCCTTGTGCAGGAGTTCCTGCGTGTGCTGAAAAGCCCGCAGTTCCTGCGGAAGCTGGAAGAACTGGGAGGATACACGGCGGAGGAGATTGGAGAGATCCGGTATGTCATTACCTGAAAAGACGGCTTTGGGAAGAAACGCTGAAATTTTCACCTCAGAGCAGACTGCGCGGATCCGCGCAGCCACGGCAGCGGTTGTAGGACTGGGGGCACTGGGGCAGCTCGCGGCGGAGGAACTGGCGAGGAGCGGCATGGAACGGCTCATTCTCATAGACGGAGACCGCATGGAGCCGGGCAACTTAAACCGGCAGATCTGTGCGGATGTGCTGACCATGAATCAGTTCAAGGCGGAAGTCCTGTCCGTTCGACTGGGAGATATCAGCCCCCGGATGAAACTGAAAGTGTATCCGGTGTTCCTGAACCGGGAGAACGGGAAAGCTCTCCTGGAGGGGGCGGATCTTGTACTGGACTGTGTGGACAACATTCCCGCCAGGCTCTGTCTGGAAGAGCTGGCGGAACAGGCGGGAATCCCGCTGATACACGGCGGTGTGGAAGGCTGGTGCGGACAGGCGGCGGTGGTCTTCCCGGGAGATGGAATCCTTAAAATGATGTTTGGAAAACGGGAGGCAGAAGAGACGGCAGTTTCGGTGCTCATGCCTGCAGCGGGAACTGTGGCGTCCATACAGGCGGCGGAAGCACTGAAGATAGCCGCGGGACTGGAACCGTCCCTTCGGAACATACTGCTCTCGATTGATATGAGAAACGGGGAATTTGAACGAATCCCGATCAGGAGGTGAAGAATATGGCAACAAAATACGGCGGCTATATGGGGAAGGTACTGAAGATCAATCTGACGACCCGGGAGGTGTCGGAGTATCCTTTCTCCGATGAGGAAAGACAGCTTTTTATCGGAGGAAAGACCATGGCGGCAAAGATTCTGGGAGATCATCTGACAGGAAAGGAAAAGGCGTTTTCCGAGGAGAACCTTCTTGTGGTTACAACGGGACCGATGACCGGATCCGGAGCTCCAAGTTCCAGCCGTTTCAATATTTCCACCCTGTCGCCCCAGACCGGGTATATCACATCGTCCAACTGCGGCGGCCATTTCGGGTATTATCTGAAGAAATCAGGACTGGACGCCCTCATCCTGACCGGGAGATGCGAGACGCCGTCCTGGATTGAGATCAATAACGGAAACGTCATTTTCCATGACGCACAGGATATCTGGGGGATGAAGACCGGGGAGACCCGGCAGGCGCTGGACGGGAAAATGCGCCTGAAAAACGGACGGGTGCGCAAAAACGGGAAAATCTGCATCGGTCCGGCAGGGGAGAATCTGGTGCTCTATTCCTGTATCGTATCCAACGAGCGGGTCTCCGGGCGCGGCGGAACCGGGGCGGTGATGGGATGGATGCGCTTGAAAGCCGTGTGCGCGTCGGGAAATAAAGAAGTGCCGGTCTACGACAGGGAGAAGATGGTGCGGCACACGCAGAAATGGTTCCGGTATCTGAGAAAACACCCGCTGACCGGCAGCCAGCTCCCGAAGCTTGGCACGGCAGGGCTTGTGAGCGCCATGCAGATGAAGCATATTCTTTCCACGAAGAATTATACCTATGGGCAGTATGATGAGTTTGAAAAAGTCAGCGGCGAGGAGCTGGCGGAGAAATATAATATTGTAAATAAGGGATGTCTTACCTGTCCGATCCGCTGCGCCCGCACGGTAGAGGTGAACGGGCAGCAGGTCAAGGGTCCGGAGCTTGAGACTCTGGTTCTTCTCGGCGGGGGGATCCTGAATAATGATCTGGAGTCTATCCTGAAGTGGAACTATGAGCTGGACGAACTGGGAATGGATACCATCTCCTGTGCCAACACCATCTCCTACGCCATGGAGGCGAACGAGAAAGGGCTGTGGGACAACGGACTGAAATTTTCCGAAACCGGGGAACTCTCGAAGATTTTCGAAGATATCGCGTACCGCCGCGGAATCGGTGACGAGCTTGCGTTAGGGAGTAAGCGGCTCTCGGAGAAATACGGAGGGAAAGAGTTCGCTGTCCACGCGAAAGGAATGGAGCTTGCGGCGTACGAGCCGAGAAAAGCCGTGGGACTGGGGCTGGGCTATGCCACCAGCAACCGGGGAGGATGCCATCTGAACGGCGGATATCTGGTGATTCTGGAAGGACTGGGACTGTCCATGAACCAGACCACTTATCACAGCAAGGCGGATCTGACCATGCTTTTCCAGGATCTGATGGAGATGATCTCCGCGTCCGGCCAGTGTCTGTTCACCAGCTACGCCTTCTTCCCCACGCCGCTGATGAACCACCCCAACGCCTGGTATACGAAGCTGGTCAACAAGGTGCTGCCATTTACCGGTCCTGTGGTGCGGATTATCAATAAATTCCCGGAGATCGCCTGTTTCCATCTTCCGGTGTTCCACCACACGAAGGGATTTGAATACACTACGGGGATGAAGATGACGTTCGGCAGGTATATCCGCTGCGGGGAACGGGGATTTAACCTGGAGCGTGAGGTGAACCGCAGATTCGGTGTGAATGCCAACAAGGACGCTCTGCCCAGGCGGCTCACGGAGACGCTGCAGGATCCGAAAGATCCGGATTCGAAAGTGCCTCTGGAGAAGCTGAAGAAAGTCTACTATCACGCAAGAGGGTGGAACAGGGACGGACTGCCTGCAAAGCGGATCCTTGAGAAACTGAAGATTGCAGATCAGGCGGAAGGTCCGAAAAGAAAGGCCTGAGAAATGAGCGGAGGTGGGTGCATGGTTACGGTAAAAATATTCGGTGTCGCCCGGCTGCGGGCCGGGACCGGAACATTCCGGTGTGACGAGAATGAAGTGAAGAATATTGACGGACTGTTAAACCGGATTCCCAATACGACCCGGAAAGAGGCAAAAGATCTGGTTGTTCTTGTAAACGGGAACCCGGCAGGCAGACACAGATCCTTAAAAGACGGGGATGAGGTGGCACTGCTGGCCCCGGCGGGAGGTGGATGATTATGAAGAAAATAAAAGAAATACCCTGGATTCATGAAGAAGAATGCGCCGGCTGTTCGGTCTGCGTGGAGAACTGCCCGATGGACTGCATTGCCATAGAAGAGCCGAAGTTCCATGGAGATATCCGCACTGTGGCGCGGGCTGACACGTCGAAATGTATCGGATGCGGGATCTGCGCGAAGGTCTGTCCCATCCGGGCGATTGAGATGAGGAGGGAAGGAAGTATGGGAGGTGGAAGCATGGAGAAGGAAAGATGTGAAAGCGGTGTGTCCCGGAATGGACTTAAGACAAGGTGGACGGGGAAAAAAGTGCTCTGCCGGATCTTCCAGTACGGCATGAAATATGCCATGTATGTCCTGCCGTGGAGGGTGCCGAAGGTTTTAAGGGGACCCGGCTGTGTGAAGAAGCTGCCGGAGGCTGTGAAGCGCCGGAAGTTTAAGAAGGTGCTTATTGTCACTGACGGAACCCTGATGGAGCTGGGACTTCTTCAGGGAATGCTGGACGCCATGGAAACAGCGGATCTCCCGTATGTGATCTATGACGGTGTGGCTCCGAATCCTACAGATGAAAATGTGGAGGAAGGAGTCCGCCTCTTCCGGGAAAACCACTGTGACTCTATGATCGCGTTCGGCGGCGGTTCTCCGATGGACTGCGCGAAGGGGATCGGCGCCCGGATTGCCAGACCGCGGAAACCGGTGAGAAAACTTCAGGGACTGTTCCGGATTCTCCGCCCTGTTCCTATGATCTTTGCAGTGCCGACCACAGCGGGAACCGGTTCGGAGACGACCATTGCGGCGGTGATCACGGAGGCTGCCACTCACCACAAGGCGTCCATGAACGATCTCTGCCTGATGCCGAAGTATGCAGTTCTGGATCCGGAGCTGACGAAAGGGCTCCCTCCACGGGTTACATCTACGACGGGAATGGACGCTCTCTGCCATGCGGTGGAAGCGTATACGAACAATACATACAACAGCAGGCTGGAAAAAGAAATGTGCCGCAGGGCGGTCCGCCTGATTTACGACAATCTGTACAGAGCATATACGGACGGCTCGGATATGGAGGCGAGACAGAACATGCAGGAGGCGGCATTTCTGGCGGGCAGGGCATTTACCCGCGGATCGGTGGGATATGTCCATGCCATCGGGCATACACTGGGCGGACTGTACGGAACACCTCACGGGCTTGCCATGGCGGTTCTTCTGCCTCACGTTATGAGGGCGTTCGGGAAGGCGGCCCACAAAAAGCTTGCCGAACTCAGCGATGTATGCGGGCTGACAGGCGCGGACGAGAGCATTCCGGAAAAGGCAGAGGCATTTATCCGCTGGATAGAAGATCTGAAGATAAAAATGGAGATCCCGGACCGACTGGACATGATCCGGGAGGAAGACCTTGACCAGATCGTGGAGTGGGCGGAGAAGGAAGGCAATCCTCTCTATCCCGTGCCGGTGATCTGGACCAGGGCAGAATTTAAGGAATTTCTGAAAACGTGTATGGAAACCGGGGACAGTGACCGATAATAAGAGCGGAGGTGAAATCCATGTGTACATGTATAACCTGGGAAAACGGGAGTTTTTATTTTGGACGGAACCTGGATCTGGACAGTTCTTTCGGGGAAAAGGTGGTTGTGACGCCGCGGAATTTTTCCCTCCGGTTCCGGGAAGGCGCGGGAGCGTCCCGGCATTATGCCATGATCGGTATGGCTTCCGCCAATGACAGCTTTCCTCTGTATGCGGAGGCGGTGAACGAAAAGGGACTTGGCATGGCGGGGCTTAACTTCCCGGGAAATGCAGTTTATCAGGAGCCGGCGGGGCAGCAGGAGACAGAAGCCGGACCGGGAAAGAATGGACGCGCCGGCACGGCGGAATCATCAGCGGCCGCTTTAGTCTGCGTGGCGTCCTTCGAGATCATCCCCTGGATTCTCTCCCGGTGCGCCTCTGTTGACGAGGCGGAGCCGTATCTGAGGAAAATGATTGTGACGAACCGGGCCTTTGCAGAAAACATGCCGCCTGCACCGCTTCACTGGATGCTTGCGGACCGGAGCCGGTGCCTTGTCATTGAAGCGGTGGAAGAGGGGCTGATGATTTATGACAATCCCTTCGGCGTGCTGACGAATAATCCGCCTTTTGCGTATCACCGCATGAATATGAACAATTACCTGAATCTTACGGCGGAAAGTCCGGCGAACCGTTTCGCTCCGGGGCTTCCGCTGAAGACTTACGCCCAGGGAATGGGAGGACTGGGGCTTCCGGGAGATGCCTCTTCCGCTTCCCGGTTTGTGCGCGCTGCCTTTCTGAAATGGAATTCCAGAGCGCCGGAGGATGAGAAGAGCAGCGTCGCCCAGTTTTTCCACATCCTGGACGGAGTGGCGATGGTGCGGGGAACCGTGATTACGGAGGCGGGGACTTATGATATCACTACTTATTCCTGCTGTGTGAATACGGAGACCGGGGTGTATTATTATAAGACGTATGATGACAGCACAGTCCGCAGCGCAGATATGCGGGCACAGGATCTGGATGGGGATCGGTTGGTTTTACTTGATCTGCTTTGAAATGATCTGTATCGGGGGAACGCCCGTTTCTTATTAAGGTGCTCAGGTTGTCATAAAGGCAGCCTGAGCACAAAGCTTTTTTCGCCCTCTTTTTCCTCTCTCAGAAATACATCTCCCCCATGTTTCCCTGCTACTGTCCGGCAGATGCTTAGACCGAGGCCGCTGCCGTTTCTGGTCTGTCTGGACCGGTCGCCGCATACGAAAGGCTCGAAGATGGAATCCCGGATCCCGGGAGGAATGGGAGTGCCGTTGTCCCGGACTTCAAAAATACACCAGTTTTCGACTTTTTTCGTCCTTATATGGACCTTTGTGCCGGGCGGATTGTGGACAATGCTGTTGTTCAGCAGGTTCAGGAGCACCCTGCGGGTCTCGGTGGGGTCGATATTCAGCAGAATCTCTGCGTCGGGAATGTCCACGTCCAGAGTCATTTCATTTTTCTCAAAGGCGTCGTAGCAGTCGATCACGCAGCTGCGTGCCAGTTCAGCGAAATCTGTTTCCTGCAGTGTCAGGCGGAAACTGTCGTTTTCCAGGCGGCTGTATTCCAGAAGCTTATTGACCAGTTCCGTCATATGGGCGGATTTGCGGCAGATGGCTTCCAGATACTCTTCCTGTTGCTCCGGAGAGGATACCATGTGGTCGGCGAGGGCGCGGGCACAGCCCTGGATTGTAGTGATAGGGGTCTTCAGGTCGTGGGCGATACTGCTTAAGAGATGCTGCCTCTCCCGGTTCAGCCGGTCCCTCTCCTCTGTTGCCTGTCTCAGTTCGTCCGCCAGAAGGTTGAAGGAATCCTCGATCTCCCGGTATTCGTACTCGGCATTCAGTTCAAGGTGACAGGAGTAGTTCCCTGCTGTGATCTCCCGCAGACCTTCCACGAGACGGGCGTTTGGAGCTGCCAGGTGGACCCGGATGACATGGGAATAGCGGAGCAGGCAGGCGAGCAGAAGAAGTATCACAGAGGCGGCAAGCACCAGCGCCGTCAGGTGCCAGCGGGCAGCAAGCTCTCCCCGGGGATTGATAAATGTGATTCCTGCGGATACATTTTCTGCGGGAAATTTGACGATTCCGGTCAGCGTTTTGCCGTCCCGTTCAAAGGCAGTGTAGGTGGCGGCGTATTTCTGCCGGTTAGCGGGATCCCCTTTGTAGGTGATATTGATCACTCCCGCAACGGTGAAACTGTCCGCCCGGAGCAGGGAGCCCAGGGCGTTCTGGGTGAGAAGCTCAGACTGTGTGTAGCTGTCTTTCGGCTCCGGAACGGTCCCTTTTGTGTAGATCACCTGATTGTTTTCATCCAGAATCTCGATCCACCCGCCGATATCATCCAGAAGGGAGATATCGGTGTTCTCATAGTCGGAAGAAATTAAAGTGGCGGCGTCTAAAATGGCGCGGGTGTTCAGCATGTCCGTGCCGAAGAGAAACAGGGAAACCGCATTGTAGATAACGGAGACGAGCAGGGCAAGGACAATCAGGAACGACGCATATTTTCGGATAATGTACTGGCTTAATGTTTTCTTTTTCATGAGATCATTTTGTATCCGAGACCGCGGATGGTACGGATGTAGGAACCTCCTTCATATTCTCCGGTTTTGTCCCGGATTTTGCTGATATAGACCATGATGTTGTTGTCATCCGCATAATAATCTTCGCCCCAGACAGCCTCATAGATCTGCTTTTTCGTAAACACCCTGCCCGGAGATTCCATGAAGAGCCGCAGCATCTTATACTCGATGGATGTAAGTTCAATGGCCGTTCCGTTTTTTATGAGAATACATTTCTCGGTATCCAGAGTCAGGTCGTGAACCCGGATAAGCGGGCTGCCCGACTCATTTTCCGGCTCATTCTGTCCGGCATGTCCTGTCCGTCCTGTTACGGGGGAACCGAGCTGGTAAAAGCGCCTTAAGTTAGCCTCCACACGGGCCACAACTTCCAGGGCGTCAAAGGGTTTGGCAATATAATCGTCCGCGCCCATGCCAAGCCCCAGGACTTTGTCGGAAGTCTCCCCTTTGGCGGACAGAATGATGACGGGAAGGTTCATGGCGCTGCGGATCCGGCGGATCAGGGTATAGCCGTCCATCTTCGGCATCATGATGTCCAGGATGGCAAGATCCGGTTTCTCTGAGCGGATCAGGGCGAGAGCCTGTTCGCCGTCTGTGGCTTCCAGGACGGAAAAGCCTGCGTTTTCAAGGTAAAGGCGCAGAAGGCTTAAGATTTCCTTTTCGTCGTCTGCGATTAATATGCGGTGATTCATGAAGGTTTCCTCCTAAATATATCAGTGCAGGGTTTTCGATAAAGTGTTCCGGCAGGTGTTCCGGTGCATCGGAGAATGTGCTATAATAACTGTGTTTTGCAGATCTGTTCTGCACAGAGAAAAGTATAACATTTTTTGCTGGAAGGAGTATATCAAAATGGAAAGAAGAATAGACGGACACACAAAATTATATGCACTGATCGGTTCCCCGGTGGGACATTCCGGTTCCCCTGCCATGTATAACTACAGTTTTGAAAAACTGGGGATCAACAGCGCCTACCTCGCTTTCGACGTACCGCTGGAGAAGACGAAAGAGGCCGTGGACGCCCTGCGCACGCTCCATGCAGGCGGATTCAATGTGACAATGCCCTGCAAGACAGCGGTGGCGCAGCTTGTGGACCGCCTTTCCCCGGCAGCAGAGCTTGTGGGAGCCTGCAATACCGTGGTTGTGGAAGAGGACGGCACTTTGACGGGACACATCACTGACGGAATCGGATTCGTCCGCAATCTGAAGGAGCACGGCGTGGAGATCAAAGGGAAGAAAATCGTCCTTCTCGGCACAGGCGGCGCGGCTACGGCAATCGCGGTTCAGGCAGCTCTGGACGGCGTCTCCGGGATCTCCATCTTCAACCGGAAAGATGAGTTCTTCGCAAACGGGGAGAAGACGGTGGAGAAGATCAGAAACGCGGTTCCGACAATCGAAGAGGTGTGCATCAACGATCTGGATGATACAGAACTTCTCGCGAAAGTGATCGGGGAGAGCGATATTCTGATCAATGCCACACGTGCCGGAATGAGCCCTCTGGAAAATGTAATGCCCGTGCCGGAGAGCTGTCTGCGCCCGGAACTTGCCGTGGCGGATGTGGTATACAACCCGCGGGAGACACTGCTGATCCGGAAGGCGAAGGAGGCAGGGTGCCGCGCCGCGGTGGGAGGTATCGGCATGCTGCTCTGGCAGGGAGCAGCGGCGTTCGAGCTCTACACCGGACAGGAAATGCCGGCGCAGGAGGTTCTGGAGAAATTCTTTTCCTAGGAATGGGTTCAGCGCACGTCCATCCGGCTGAATCGCCATATGGCTGCGCCAAGGATCAGGCAGACCAGGAGAAGCAGGAAAACGGTGGCGGCTGCGGCGGGAAGCCACGAGTCCCATTCACCGGTCAGAAGCTGATTTCCCCAGTAGGCGGGGAGCAGTTTTGAAAATGCGGTTTCCCGGGCGGCAAGATAATTTCCTCCGTAGAGGAACACGGCGGACAGGATGAAAGTGACAAAGGGACCGCAGAACAGACCGATCAGGAAGGTGACGGAGATCCACAGCAGATACATCACAAGACCGAGCCCGATATAAGCGAGAATCTCTCCCGTGCCCAGCCCGCCGACAGCGGAGCCATGAAATCCGCCGTTTCCCAGGGAAGAGCCTGCGATCAGCCCGTAGTAGGAGATGACCGTGCAGGCAAGGACAGCCAGTATGGAGCAAAGGGAGGCGATCACCGACGCCAGATATTTGCCAAGAAGGACGCCGGAGCGTTTCCCTGTCCGCAGGAGATAAAGGCGGATCTGCCCGCGCTCGATCTCTCCGGAGAATGCGAAGGAAGAGAAAAGGAGAAGGATGATCCCCGTGATTCCGAGGGAAGAGAGGACGGTCCAGCTGAGAAACAGGTAATCCATACAGGAGAGTGCGCCTGTCTCTCCCGTGGTCAGTGTGAGCTCCAGGGCGCCGCTGCGGACGCCGATGGCAATTAACAGAGAAAGTGCAGCCGGGATAAGCAGGATGAGTGTGCTTTTCCGGCTGATATTTTTATAGAGTTCCGATTTCAGTACTTTCCATGAGAACATAGTCTTGATATCCTTTCTTACAGTGAATATTTACCGGAGCAGGTCGATGAAGGAAACTCCGGAATTTTTGATATTGGCATAGGTGTCTGCGAGCCGGATCTTACCGTCTGCGAGCACGACGATGTCATCTGCCAGGCTGCATACCTCTGTGAGCTGATGGCTTGAGAAGATGATGGAAACGCCCTGTTCCCGGCTGAGCGAGAGAAGCAGCGACTTTGTATCCTCGATCCCCACGGGATCAAGACCGACAAATGGCTCGTCCAGGATCAGCAGATCCGGGCTTGTGAGAAGCGCCTGCGCCAGTGCGAGCCTCTGTTTCATGCCGAAGGAAAAGGTGTGCACACTTTTTCCCGCCGATCCGGAGAGCCCGACGAACTCCAGAAGTTCACCGATTTTCTGATCCGCTGCTTTCGGGGAGAGGATGCCGTCCAGCATGGCGAGAAGCTTTAAGTTCCGTCTTGCGCTCATGTCCTCATAGAAGATCACGTCCACAAGGGAGCCGATCCGCTTTCTGGTATCCGGATCATCCGTTTTCAGCGGGGCACCGTCAAATTCGATCTGTCCCTGATATCCCCGGTTCAGCCCGAGGATGGTTTTCATCATGGTGGTCTTTCCGGCGCCGTTTTTCCCGATCAGCCCGAGAATATGGCCTCTGCTCAATTGAAAAGAAACGTCTTTGAGCACCGGAAAGTTCCTGTATCCTTTCTGAAGGTGGGAGAGTTTTAATATTGTTTCAGACATGATAAATTCCTCCTGGTGATAATCAATGAAAGATAATCCGCAGCGCGCCGGATGTATGGCGGATAAGCAATACTGCTGTTATCTGACAGAGATTATGATACAGGAGGAACCTTTCGGGGAGATGGGAATAACCTTAAATGAACATTAAAATGCAAACCAGTCGTCAAAGTTTAATTCACCGGAAGGATTTTTAACAGTTGCATTGTTCCGATAAACGTTAAATATTATTCCGATGGCGTTGCTATTATTCCGATAATGGGGTATATTATTGGCTAAGCGAGGTGAAATACTTATGTATATTTCAGTAAAACAAGCAGCAGAGAAGTGGGGAATTTCAGACAGAAGAGTACGAATCTTATGCTCAGAAGGAAAAATTCCGGGAGTTATCCGTGTGGGACGTAGTTGGAAGATTCCGGAAGAGGCAAAAAAACCGGAGGATGGCCGATATAGATCTGCAGAAAGTCTGTTAGAGATGATTGACCGAAAGAAAGCAGAATTGGACACCAGGCGCCCATTGACAGAAGGAGAGACAGAGCGGCTTACAGAAGAATTTGTGGTGGAGTATACTTATAATTCCAATGCGATTGAAGGTAATACGCTGACCTTGCGGGAAACAGATATGGTGCTGCGCGGCCTCACGATTGATCAAAAACCTCTCAAAGACCATATGGAGGCGGTCGGACATAAAGAAGCTTTTTATTTTGTACGGGATCTGGTAAAGGAGCAGGTGCCATTATCAGAGAGTGTGATAAAGCAGATTCATTATCTGGTACTGGCGGATAAAAAAGATGATCGTGGGGTTTACAGAAGAGTTCCGGTAAGAATTATGGGGGCAAAACATGAACCGGTACAGCCTTATCTTATTCAACCTGAGATGGAGCAGTTGCTGGAAGCTTATAGAAACAGCACCGAGCATATCATTCCCAGGCTCGCACGGTTCCATATTGAATTTGAAGGCATTCATCCGTTTATAGACGGTAACGGCCGTACTGGGCGGTTGCTTGTAAATCTGGAACTGATGAAAGCAGGATATCCGCCAATTGATATTAAATTTACAGATCGGGTTGCTTATTACAATGCTTTTGATGAATATTATGTAAAACATAATCTGAATGCGATGGAAAAGTTGTTTGCCGGGTATGTGAATACAAAGTTAGACAGCTATCTGGCAATGTTGGAAGCCTAATATCTAAAAGAATAAGGTCCGAGAAGCGGGGCGGCTTTGAGGATGATTTTGCTAAAATATTTCTCATACTTAAAAGGAAAGAGGAAATACGATGAGATACAGAACCTTAAACAATCTTCTGCTTGTCCTGACCGCGTTTATCTGGGGGTGTGCATTTGTAGCCCAGAGCGTGGGGATGGACTATGTAGGACCGTTTACATTTAACGCGGCAAGAAGTATTTTAGGGGGAATTGCCCTGCTCCCGGTTATATATGTGATGAACCGGGGAAAGAAAAAGAGGGATGTTCTGCCGGATGAGAATATGGTGAAACATGCGGCGGAGAAAAAGCAGGAGCGGAAAACACTGCTCCTCGGCGGTATATGCTGCGGTGCGGCGCTTGCTGTTGCCAGTTCCCTTCAGCAGATCGGTATTATGTATACGAGTGCAGGGAAAGCGGGATTTATCACAGCACTGTATATACTGATCGTGCCCATTATCGGAATCTTTCTGGGGAAGAGAGCGGGAAAAAAGGTGTGGATCGGCGTTGCCCTGGCGGTTGTGGGGATGTATTTTCTCTGTATCAACGGAGGTTTTTCCATTGCAAGGGGAGACTTTTACGTGATCCTCTGTGCAGTAGGATTTTCGGTACATATTCTTGTGATCGACCATTTCTCTCCAAAGGTTGACGGCGTGTCCATGTCCTGCATCCAGTTCTTTGTAAGCGGGATTCTGTGCGGGATTCCGGCGCTGATCTTTGAGCAGCCGCAGATCGGCGGGATGCTGTCTGCATGGATGCCGATCCTGTATGCGGGCGTGCTCTCAAGCGGAGTGGGTTATACCCTGCAGATTGTCGCCCAGAAAAAAACAGACCCCACGGTGGCATCGCTTCTGATGAGTCTGGAGTCTGTCTTTTCTGTACTTGCCGGATGGGTGATCCTCGGCGAGCGGCTTTCCGGCAGGGAGATGTTCGGATGTGTGCTTGTGTTCGCTGCGGTGATCCTGGCGCAGCTGCCGGAGCGGCGGAAAGTGTAGTGGAAATAATATAGTGGTGAGAGCGAAATGTTAAAAAAAACGGGAGTAAAGAAAATAACGATTAAAAACTGGATTTTCAGGATAATACTGGCCGGTGTGGCGGTAATGATTGTCATGTTTTTTACAATTCCCTGGTATGCCGGTTCACGAATGGAGAATCAGGCGCGGGCGAACAATGTACGGATGACAGAAATGTATCTGGAATATCTGGACAACAGTGTAGAGGGGATTAACAAACTGCTATCCCAGTTCGCTTACAAAACGGATGATATATCAACGCTTGCAATGACAGAGGACGAGACGGAACGGTATCTGGCAAAGATAAATGTAATGAAACGGCTCGAAGACGCATCTGCTATATACAATGTGTTCGATGGGATTTTTGTGTATTCCCAGAGTGAATTCGAGAATATATTTCTTTGTCAGGTGGGAACGAGAGGCAGGGGCAGCCAGGTGGATGATATGAAGGAGATCATCACGGAGTTTGAACAGGAATATTCGCTGAACTCATGGGAACTGGTAAGATATGGAAATCAGGATTATCTAATGCGCGTGGTAAAGACAGGATCGACAAGCTGTGGGGCATGGGTGGAGGCTTCGTCCCTGGTCTATCCGCTTAATAATCATGAAGATGCGGGAACGATCATGTTCCTGGACAGAGAAGGAAGATGCATCAGCAGATCGGATGAAACACTGCCGGAGAATCTGACCCTTTCGGAAGAAGATAACGGAAAGATCGTCCCGGTGGAGGAAAAAAGATACCTGCAGACAGTAGGAAGGTCGAAATATCTTCCTGTTGCCATGGCAGTACTGATCCCGGAAAAACAGTATATGGGAGATATTTATTATGTCCAGAACATCCTGGGCCTTCTCATGATCTTGGCGCTGCTGATTTTCCCGGTTCTGGGAAGACTGCTTACAAAGAATATAACGGTTCCCGTCGGACAGCTGACGGAATCTATGAAGGCGGTACAGAACGGGGATCTGGAAACCCGCGTGAATGTTGGAGGCAGGTTTGATGAATTTGAGCAGATCGGACGTTATTTTAATAATATGATTTCCGAGATCCAAAGGCTTCAGCAGGATGTCTATGAGCGAAAAATCAGAGAACAGAAAATTCAGCTTCAGTATTTACAGACGCAGATCAGGCCCCACTTTTTCCTGAATACACTGAATGTGATATATTCGTTTTCTCTTGTGAAACGAAATGACCTGATTGAGAAAATGGTGGTCTGTCTCAGCAAATATTTCAGTTACCGTTTCAAAAGTACAGATTCTTTCGTGTCACTGCGAGAAGAGACGGAACATATAGAAAATTATCTGGAACTGCATCGGCTGCGTTATCAGAACCGGTTTCGGTGTCAGATAGAGATCGAGGAGGTACTTTTTGACGCCGCGATTCCCCCCCTTATCATACAGACATTTGTCGAGAACAGTCTGAAATATGGATTCCTGAAAGAACATCCATTTGAAATGGAGATTGTGGCGGAAGTTTTAAGCACTAAGAAGGAACAGAAACTGAAGATTACAGTGACAGACAACGGACCAGGATACGGGCAGCAGATTCTTAAGGAAGCAGGACAGGGGAAGATCCTTCATGTGCATGGACAGGGGATCGGGATCAATAATGTGATTCAGAGGCTTCAGCTTATTTATCAGGGGAAGGCGGAGATAAAGCTGTCTGATATGCCGGGCGGCGGGGCATGTTCGGAAATTATAATGCCCCTTGAATTTACAGAAGAGGAAGAAACGGAGGAAGGGGAATGAATACGATTTTACTGGTGGATGACGAATATCCGTCTATTCAGGCGATCCGAGAGCTGACAGACTGGAAAAAGATCGGCTTTGACCAGGTGCTGGAAGCGGACAGCGTGGCGGCGGCAAAAGAACAGTTCGCGCAGCAAGAGATAAAAGTTCTTTTGTGCGATATTGAAATGCCCGGGGAGACGGGACTGGATCTGCTGCAGTGGATCCGTAGCTATTCACCGGAAACGATAGGGGTATTTCTGACATGCCATGCAGATTTCGCATACGCGAAAGAAGCGGTGCGCATGGGCGCGTTTGATTATCTGTTGAAACCGGCGGCAATCGGGGATATTGAAACTGTAGTTTCAAAGGCGCTGCAGGAATGGGAGCGGCGTCGGGGACAGATGGTGCGTGAAACTCTGTGGAAGAAGAATAAAAACGCAGTCATCGAACGCTTCTGGTGGGATGTCTTCAACGGTCTGGTCCCGGCGGACAAAGAACGCCTGGAGAAGCAGATTGAACAGAAAAAACTGCCGGTGGAAACAGAGGGAGAATATCTGCCGGTAAGCTGTGTGATCCGCAACTGGAATCTTGATCTGTCTGTGTGGGAGAAGTATGATCTTGATTATACGGTCAAAAATGTTTTGCAGGAAATATTTGAAACGAAAGCCCCGTTCTTAATCTCTGATACAATAAACCGGACGTGGATATTATTTCAGGTGGAAGAGGACGGGAGTATGGATATGGATATACTTGCCGGGAAATGTAAAAGATTCCAGCATTTTATGAAGGAGTATTTTAATACAAAATCCTGTTTTTATATCGGAAGTCTCTGCAGGATAGAGGAGCTGCCCGGAATGTACCGGAGAATTTTGAATCTGGAGGAAGATAATGTTTCTTATGATGACAGGATCTTTTATCTGGATTTACAGTCCGCGCCGGAGGAGAGAAAGCTTAATGACGACAAAGAGCAGGAAATATGGAAACGTCTTCTCATGGAACAAAAAGGAAAAGAGTTGTGTATACGTTTGAAGCAGTATCTGCATCACATGGAAGAAGAAGGAATTATGAACAGGCAGCTTCTGATGCTGTTTTATCACGATGTGCTGCAGGTGATCTATTCGGTTCTCACGGAGCATAATATTTCCGCGCAGAGGCTGCTTCGGGATTTCGAAGGGGAATACGGAGAAAGTCTTGCCTCAAGTGCGGCGATGGAAGTACACCTGGAACAGATTATAGAAGCAGCGGTTGGTTATATGCAGGCGACAAGGGATAAGGAAGGTGTGGTCGGAGAAATTAAGAAATATATCGACCAGCATCTGGGGGAAGATCTGTCAAGAAACAGACTGGCGGAACTGGCGTGCCTCAATCCGAGCTATCTGGCAAGGCTGTTCCGGAGCAGGACAGGATATTCACTGGTTGATTATATTACAAAAAGAAAAATAGAAAAAGTGCGGGATATGCTGCTTACGACAGATAAGACGGTCTCGGAGATCGCGAATGAACTGGGATATACAAATATGCCGTATTTCTCCAAAGTGTTTAAAAAAGAAACAGGATGCACGCCTGTCGAATACAGAAAAGCACAGGGAAATGTAACAAAAGTGACAGGATAAGTACAGATAATAGAAGAAGCATACAGATAATTATGGAATAATAAGGACATCAGCAAGATAGCAAACGAGAACAGGAGGAAAGAGAATGAAGAGAAAAAGAATAGTCGCCCTGGCTATGGCGGCGCTGATGTCCGTTTCCGTTCTGAGCGGATGCGGGGCTGAGAAAAAAACAACCGGCAACGGCGGAGAGGAAAGCGGCGAACCGGTTCATCTGGAACTGTACGCGATGTCTTTTGGTGGAAACAATGACAGTCTGGAGAAGGTAAACGAGGCGGTGAATGAATACATCAAGCCTCTGATCAATGCGGAAGTAAAGCTGAATATTATTAATTACGGTTCCTATCAGCAGCAGGTGAACCTGATGATGTCCGGGGATGAACAGGTGGACCTGATGCTGTCGACAGGCGCTCTGACATCTAATCTGGCAGGTCAGGGTGCGTTGACGGAACTGGATGACCTGCTTGCCAAAGAGGGTGCAGATATTGTGGATATTATGGGTGAGGACGTCCTTGCTTCCTGCAAATATGGCGGTTCTACCTATGCGGTTCCGACAAACCGGGATCTTGCGCGTTCTATGTGCTATTACTACAGAGCAGATATCAATGAAGAACTTGGACTCGGACTGGAGAATGCAAAGACTCTGGACGATATTGAGAAGTGCTTTGAGATCATGCATGAGAAAGATCCGGAAATGGCAGGAATCGCGGGAAATAATACATCCAGCCTTCTCCAGGTATGGGATTGGGATCAGATTTCCAACAACTATGGAGTCCTTTTGAATCTGGGAGAAGAATTAAAGGTAGAAAATCTCTATGAATCAGACAGCTATATTGATATGGTCAACCGGATGCATGACTGGTATCAGAAGGGATATATTTACAAAGAGATTACGACATCGACAGTTTCCAACCCGGATCTCTTCGCAACAGGGAAGATGCTCGGATTCTTCGCAAACGGAAATCCGACGAGTGACAACACGCAGAGCCAGATGCTTGGCGGTCCCATAGAGCATATTGAGCTTGTAGAGCCGTATATGTCTTCTACGACCGTGCAGACTGCATGCTGGACTATCCCGCATAATTCAGAGAATCCGGAGAAAGCAATGGAACTTCTGAACCTGATGTTTACAGACCCGACTCTTGTAAATCTTTTAAGCTTCGGCATTGAAGGCGAAAACTATGTGGTCAAGGATGAGGAAAAAGGGATTATCGGATATCCGGATGGAATGACGGCGGAAACACGTACCTATGATAATTCCCTTGGATGGACATGGGGCAATATGCTGATCGGATATACATGGGAAGGAGACGATCCGGATGTACACGAGCAGATGGTAGAGTTTAATAATTCAGCGAAGCGTTCCAAAGCGCTTGGATTCACATTTGACCCGACCAGTGTCCAGAATCAGATTACAGCATGCTCCAATGTGGCGTCAAAATATACGATCGGTATAGAGAGCGGTTCCGTTGATCCGGACGAGATGCTTCCGAAATTCCAGCAGGAATTAAAAGCTGCGGGAATCGATGAGATCATTGCGGAAAAGCAGAGACAGCTTGACGAGTGGGCAGAAGGCAACGGCATAGAGTAGTACAAAAAGGACCGGCTTCCGGGAACAGACATGAACGGAAGCCGGTCCTCTGTATTCACGGACAGCAGTCATGAGGTGTATATATCCGCCGGAGAAGTCGGTCCGTGAAAGATGTGGCAGTATGTCAGGAGGAAGAAAATGAAAGCAAAAAAACATACATCGAAAAAGAAAAATCTGCGCCGCTATCTGCCGGTTTATCTGATGGCTCTGCCGGCGTTGATCTACATTTTTATCAATAACTACATTCCTATGGGAGGAATGATTATTGCATTTAAAAATTATAAGTATAACAAAGGAATTTTCGGAAGTGACTGGGCGGGACTGGACAACTTTAAATTTCTGTTTCAGACAAATGACGCATGGCTGATTACGAGGAATACCATCCTGTATAATCTGGCTTTTCTCATTCTGGATACGATCGCCGCAATCGCTCTGGCAATCCTTCTCAATGAGGTCCGTTCAAGGATAGCAAAAAGGTTCTACCAGACGGTAATTCTGCTTCCGTATCTGCTGTCCATGGTTATTGTCAGTTACCTTGCATATGGATTTTTAAGCCCGGATCAGGGATTTATCAACAAGACAGTGATGTCTGCTCTGGGGATGGAAGGGGAGAACTGGTATGCAAAACCGGAGATATGGCCGTTCCTCCTAGTGTTTATACATATGTGGGTCATTGTAGGATATAACTGTATTATTTATCTGTCTACCCTGGTCGGTATTGATAAAAGCTATTATGAGGCGGCCGATGTCGATGGTGCATCCATGTGGCAGAAAATACGCTATATTACACTGCCGAACTTAAAGCCGACAGTTATCACAATGTGCCTGCTGAGCATCGGAAGAATCTTTTACTCCGATTTCGGTCTGTTCTATCAGGTCCCGTTGAATTCAGGAACATTATATGATGTGACCAGTACTATTGACACGTATGTTTACCGCGGGCTGATGCAGAGCTCTAATGTAGGTATGTCCAGTGCGGCGGGTGTATACCAGTCGCTTGTCGGGTTTGTGCTCGTGCTGTTGGCAAACTGGGTCGTAAATAAATTCAGCAAAGAAAACGCGCTGTTCTAAGGAGGGCTCTATAAAATGAAACAGACAAATAAAGGTTTTCGTATTCTGTGCCATGTGGTGCTTTTTACAGTCAGCCTGATCGTAATTATTCCGTTTCTGCTTCTGATCTCCTCTTCTTTTACGGAAGAGCAGACACTGATCTCACAGGGGTACTCCGTTTTCCCGAGAGAGCTGAGTTTTGAAGCGTATAAATATCTTTTCGCGGGAGCGGGCAACATTTTTCGGGCATATGGAATTACGTTTTTTGTGACCGTCATCGGAACCGCTGCGGGCCTTATTATGACAGTGATGTTAGGATATGCGCTCTCAGTGGAAGATCTTCCCTACCGGAAAGTAATTTCATTCCTCGTATTTTTTACAATGCTCTTTAATGGCGGTTTGGTGCCGACTTACATGATGTATACCAATATCTTTCATATTAAGAATACGATCTGGGCGCTGATCGTACCGTCGCTGATGGTAAATGCGTTCTTCGTTATCATTGCAAGGAGCTATTTCGCGACCAGCATTCCGAAAGAAGTGATCGAGGCGGCGCGAATCGACGGATATGGAGAAATCCGCATATTCTTTAATGTGGTGCTTCCGATGTCGCTGCCGATCCTGGCGACATTGGGGCTGATGATCGGACTGGGATACTGGAACAACTGGACAAACGGTCTGTATTACATTACCGACCAGAATTTTTACAGTGTTCAGCAGCTTCTGACAGAAATGGTCAGGAACATGCAGGCTCTGCAGGGAGGAGAGGTAGCGAATATGGACCCCTCCGTCATTCAGAATCTGCCGTCTACATCTCTGAGAATGGCAACGGCAGTTGTGAGTGTAATACCTATTCTGCTGATATACCCGATTTTCCAGAAATACTTTGTCAAAGGAATTGCGATCGGCGCAGTGAAAGGATGAGAATATGCTGGAATTAGAAAAAATATTTTCAGACAGGATGGTACTGCAGAGACGCAGTCCTGTCCGGATATGGGGGAAATGCGGCGAAGCCTGCACGGTAGAAGTAAGCCTGGGGGATATGTGCTGCGCGGCTTCGGTCAGCGGTGGAAAGTTCTGTGTGCAGCTTCCGGCAATGGAGGCGTCAGACGGACTTACGCTTAAGATCAGCGCGGCGGACCCGGCGGGTCAGACAGAGATATTTGAGATCCGGGATGTGGCAGTCGGCGAGGTGTGGATCGCGGCGGGGCAGTCAAATATGGAATATCCGGTCAGAAATACAGTGGAATGTGAAATGCTTAAAAAGACAGGAAAGGACAGCGGACTTCGCTTTTTTGATGTCCCGAAGATCAGCTATGAAGGACAGGAAAAGGACAGAAGCTATGACGACGTGGGCTTCTGGGACAGTTTCCGTCCCGACAGTATAGATAACTTCTCGGCAGTTGCCCTGATGTTTGCCCTGCGGATCCGGAGAGAGCTTGAAGTTCCGGTGGGAATCATAGGATGCAACTGGGGAGCAACGTCTGCATCTTCCTGGATTCCGAGGGAATATCTGGAGGAATATGAAGAACTGAAAGTGTACCTGGAGGATTATGAAGAGGCGGTCAGAGGACTGGATCTGGAATGGTACAGACAGACTTATCTCGAAAAGCAGACCTGGGGACTGACGCCGCGTGTGGCAGAATTAAACGATCAGATCAGCCGCGGAGAGTTGGATACAGAAGAAATGCTGAAAATGTTTTCAGAACTTACAAAGCGGCAGAGAGAATATCTGATGCTGCAGACAGGACCTATGGATCAGCGGCGTCCCTGTGCACTTTACGGGACGATGGTAAAGCGGATTATGGGATATACCTCAAAAGGGGTTCTCTGGTATCAGGGGGAAGCGGACGAGGTCCATCCGGACAGCTATGCCCTCCTTTTTTCCCAGCTTGTTAAATGCTGGAGAAAAGGCTGGGGGCAGGCACTTCCGTTTCTGACAGTGCAGCTCGCTCCGTTCGGAGAGTGGCTGGGAAATACGGGAAAAGAATTCCCACGGATCCGCAGTCAGCAGCACCTTGCGGCAAAGCTTATAGACGGAGTATGGCTTGCCAGCATTATGGATGCCGGGATGGAAAGGGATATCCATCCAAAAACAAAACGCGCGGCAGCAGAACGTCTTGCTCTGCTGGCACTTGGAAAGGTCTATGGAAAATCTGTGCTCTGCGATGCCCCGGAGGCTGTGGGAGTGCGCTGGGAAAAGGAAAGGATCACTGTATATTTTTCCCATGCGGGGGATGGACTGTATTGTACGGGAGAAGGAAATCCTGCGGGAATCGTTCTTCTGACAGACGGAAAAGAGACAGACTTTCAGGCGGAAATAAGGGACTGCAGACTGATCATACATACATCAGATCTCAACGTATACCGGCATGTCCAACTGGATTATGCCCGGCTCCCTTATGTGGAAGCTGACATTTATAACAGCGCCGGGCTGTGCGCAAAACCATTCTCCGAGATAAGACCGTGGGACTGGAGAAAAGCTTAAGGAGTAAAAGAGGAATATGGAGATAAAGATTAACCTGAAAGACGAAACACAGTGGAAGAAACTTGAGAAACGATGGAACTTCTGTATCGGGAGCTGCCATGCTGCGACTGCTCTGCGGGCGGACTGGCAGGAACAGATGAAAAAATGTCATGACGAGCTGGGAATACGAAGAGTACGGTTCCATGGATTGTTTGACGATGATATGAACGTTGTGATCCGTCCGATGTTTTCTTCCACGTTGAAGCTTTGCTTTACGAACATTGATAAAATCTTTGATTTCCTGCTGTCCGTGGGAATGCAGCCGTGGGTAGAACTTGGATTTATGCCGGAGGCGATGGCGAGTGGCAGCGCGACAGTATTTCATTATAAGGGAAATACGACTCCGCCGGCAGATTACCAAAAATGGCGCTGGCTTGTAGAGGAGTTTCTAAAACATGTTATAGACAGATACGGGCGTGAGGAAGTACGCCAATGGTACTTCGAGGTGTGGAATGAGCCGAATCTCGGTGGCGAGGGGTCGCCTTACGGATTCTGGGCAGCGTCAAAGGAAGAATATTTCAGGCTTTATCAGGAGACGGCGGAGACGGTAAAAAGCGTTGACCATTTCCTGAAAGTCGGCGGTCCTGCGACGTCCAACAATGCCTGGATACCGGATATGATCGCCTTTTGCAGAGAGAGCGGAGCACCGCTTGATTTTATTTCCACGCACCAGTATCCAACGGACGTGGTGCTGGGATACGGGGTGGAAGACAGCGCAAATTTTAAAAATCCGCTTGATCTGAACGATACGGAGAAGATTCAGCGTCTGATAAATGACCCGGAAGAACGGGAAAAATTCCTGGAGGAGTACGGCGTATTTCAGAAGCATCTCTGGGAACATGTGGACAGAGGCGTCTGGACAGAAGCGGCAAAAAGAGCGGTGGAAGAGGCGGGAGAATACCCGCTGTATTATACAGAGTGGGGAAGCCTTGCGGGGATTGAGTCAGACGGACCTTTCGGAGCGTCGTTTGTGGTAAAGACCATGCTGGATGCCCGGGATCTGGCGGCAGGATATTCCATGTGGACTTTTACGGACATTTTTGAAGAAAGCGGACAGGAGGCTCCTGTTTTCCATGGGGGCTTCGGACTCCTGACCCAGCAGGGAATTCCCAAAGCGGATTACCGTGCATTCCAGCTCATGAATACGCTCGGAGGGGAGATCTCTGTAAATGTGGCAAGGGAGGGAACAACAGACGGATATCTCGTCCGCAAAAAGGAATCCGGTGCGGTTCAGCTTATGCTTGTGAACCATCATTCCCTTCTCCATGAGATTCACGATGAGAAAATCTATATTGAGATTACGACGGACAGAAAATGTATTGCGGCAGATGTGCAGAGAATTGATGATCAGCACGCCAATGCACTTGCCGCGTGGCAGAAGATGGGCTCGCCTGTTTATATCAGGGACGGGGAATACCATGAGCTGATGTGCGCCTCCCAACTGAGGAGAGAAACATTGGATTTTACGAAAGAGGGAGAGGAGATAACGGCGGAGCTCTGTGTTCCCGCTATGGGGACTGCGCTTGTTACGCTGTATCTTGAATGATGGAACATAAGATTCGGAAGAAAAGAGGAGGTAAAATGCCCGTAATTTTAGCGGCGCTTGGGCTGGCTATCGTTCTGGCAGCGGGATTCGTACTGCTTTCTCCGTGGCCTGCCGTGTGGATTCTGCGGCACGGAGAGGACGGAACGTCAGAGACTTTGCCCGGCTTCGAGGAGAGAACCGCCGGGGTAACGGTACAGAAGGATCTGGTATATGAATCAGAATATGGGAAAAACAGGTTTGACCTGTATCTTCCGGAGACAGCGGAGAAGGCACCGTTGATTCTGTGGATACACGGAGGTGCGTTCGTAGCGGGAGATAAAAGCGGATTAAAGGTATGGGGACCTCTGCTTGCTTCGGAAGGATATGCGGTAGCTGCCATGAATTACGAATGGGCGCCGGAGGAGGCGTGGCCGGCGCAGATTATTCAGATCAGGGAATGCATGGACGAGGTCAGAACACTAGCGGAGAATAAAGTGCCGGTTGACATGGACAGGGTGTTCCTGGCGGGGGATTCCGCCGGAGCCCATATGGCGGCGCAGGCGGCAGCACTGTGCTTTAACCCGGAGTACAGAGAAAGGACAGGGGTGGAGCCTCCCATGGATGAGGATGAACTAAAAGGCGTGCTGTTGTACTGCGGCCCCTATGAGTTGAGCGGATTTGCCGGCATTGACAATAAAATACTTAATTACTTTATGAACAAGATCGGGCAGAGTTATGTTGGAAGTCTTTGCTGGCAGGAGAGCGGGAAAACGGAATTTTTAAATATCATACCGTGGATGACGGAAAAATGTCCGCCGGTTTATCTGACAGACGGCAATACCGGATCTTTTGAATCCCAGGGCAGACATCTGGGGGCGGCGCTGCGCGGGCTTGGTGTGGAGGTGACTGAGCGGTATTTCGGGAAAGAAGAAGGAGCCGTAAACCATGAGTACCAGATGCAGCTTTCAACTCCCCAGGGGCAGGCGTGCTGGGAAGATACGCTTGAGTTTTTAGGTGCGTACAGTGGCAGAAAGGATAGAGAACATGGATAAAGAGAAGATCAGAAAGATAATTTCGGAAATGACTCTGGAAGAAAAGGCGGGGCTCTGTTCAGGAGCCGATACCTGGCGGCTGAAGGCAGTGGAGCGTCTTGGAATTCCGTCGGTCATGGTGTCCGACGGTCCTCACGGTCTGAGAAAACAGGAGGGGCGTACGGATCATCTGGGACTGAACGAATCAATAAAGGCGGTATGTTTTCCCGCCGCCTGTGCGCTGGCCTCCAGTTTTGACGCCGGACTGGCGCAGAAAATCGGCGATAAATTAGGGGAAGAATGTCGGGCGGAAAATGTATCTGTGCTTCTGGGACCGGCGGTGAATATTAAGAGAAGTCCGCTGTGCGGAAGAAACTTCGAGTACTTTTCAGAAGACCCGTTCCTGGCGGGAAAAATGGCGGCTGCGCAGATCCGCGGCATCCAGAAGTGGGATGTAGGGACCAGTCTGAAACATTTTGCCGCAAACAATCAGGAACACTGCCGTATGACCTGCTCCTCGAATTTGTCGGAGAGAACTTTGCGGGAAATATATCTGACTGCATTTGAAATTGCAGTGAAAGAAGCAAAACCCTGGAGTATTATGTGTTCCTATAATAAAGTGAACGGCGTCTTTGCCAGTGAGAACAAAAAACTGCTTACAGACATACTCCGTGACGAGTGGGAATTTGACGGTTTTGTTGTATCCGACTGGGGAGCTGTGAATGAGAGAGTGGACGGACTGGAAGCAGGTCTGGATCTGGAGATGCCATCCTCGGAAGGGATACAGGATGCGCGGATTGTGTCTGCAGTCCGCGGAGGCAGGATCCCGGAGAGTGTGCTGGATACCGCTGTGGAGAGAATTCTGGACAAGGTATTTGAATATGTAGAACACGAACATCCGGAGGCTGTGTTTGACCGGGAAGAGCACCATGGTGCAGCAGCAGAAGCGGAGAAAGAGTGTGCTGTATTGCTGAAAAATAGCGGGGTGCTTCCGTTGAGCCGGAAGCAGAAGATTGCTTATATCGGAGAGTTCGCAGAGATTCCGAGATATCAGGGCGGAGGTTCAAGCCATATCAACCCGTGGCGCGTAAACGGGGCACTTGCCGCTACAGAAGGAAAAAATAAAGTTATATACGTAAAAGGCTTTCCTCATGACAGTGACTGCGCCTCGGAAGAGGAGATAGAAGCGGCTGTAGAGGCGGCAGGACAGGCAGATGTGGCGGTGATCTTCGCTGGTCTTCCGGACAGCTATGAAAGCGAAGGATATGACAGGACACATTTAAGACTGCCGGACTGCCAGAACCGGTTGATTGAGCGTATCTGCCGGGTGCAGGATAACGTAGTGATCGTGCTTCACAACGGAAGCCCGGTGGAGCTCCCATGGGCGGACAAGGTATCTGCCATTCTGGAAATGTATCTTGGAGGAGAGGGAGTCGGCGAGGCTGCGGACGCGCTGTTATATGGCGAAGCGAATCCTTCCGGAAGGCTGCCCGAGACATTCCCGATGTGTTTGGAGCATACGCCGGCATTCCTGAATTTTCCGGGAGACGGCGAAAACGTGGATTACCGGGAGGAAGTTTTCGTGGGCTACCGTTATTATGAGACAAAGAAGCTCCCGGTCCGCTATCCTTTCGGACATGGTCTGTCCTATACAGAATTCGAATATACAGATATGAGGCTGTCCGCGAAATCCATAAGTCCGGGACAGAAACTGACGGTACAGGTGGATGTGAAGAATACCGGAAAACGTTCCGGCAGTGAAGCAGTGCAGGTCTACATTTCAGATAGGACGGGGACGCCGGGACGCCCGATTAAAGAACTTAAGGGATTTGAAAAAGTTTCACTGGCTCCGGGAGAGACGAAGACCGTGGAGATCATTCTGGACGAGCGGGCTTTCCAGTGGTATCACGAAGGAATGGGAAAGTGGTACGCAAAGGCCGGTTCATACGCCGTCTGTGCGGCACACTCAAGCGCGGATGTCCGGCTTGTGGCAGAGGTGGATTATGAAAGCGGATGTGTACCGCCCCTTAAAGCGGACAAAAATACGACTATTATGCAGCTTCTGGAGCACCCGGCGACAAAAGCGGCAACTGCACAGATGCTCTCCTCATTCAAAAGCCAAATCCCGCAGAGCCGGGACGGAAGCGAAGCAAACGCAATCAGTTCCATGATGATGCGGGAGATGGTTCTCAATGCTCCGCTGCGCGCGCTGGTGAATTTTAAACTGATTGACGGGACGGCAATGGAGCGGCTGATCGTACAGTTCAACACACTTCTTTCGGGAGGAAAATAGAATGGAGAAAATTACATTTTGTCCAAAGCCGCAGCAGGTTACACGCACCGGGAAGATAAGGCAGATACCGGTTCTGTGGCGGGTACGCCTGCCGGAAGAACTCTGCAGGCTCCAAAAAGCAGTACACTCTGTGTGGGAAGAACTGGAAGTGGTGGCTTCCGGGACGGCAGAGATCAGTTTTGTCCGGAAGGATTACGGGGAGACGGAGGCATACGAGATATGGATCAGTGAAACAGGGATTGAGATCGGATACGCAGGAGCCGCAGGAGCTTTCTACGGGCTGGTTACACTTCACCAACTGGTCTGCCAGTGCCGGAACGAGATCCCTTGCTTCTACATAAAAGACGCGCCCGGCTTAAAGATCCGAGGCGTTCTCCTGGATATCAGCAGAGGAAAGGTATTAAAGCCGGATACGCTTAAGGCGATGGCTGACATACTTGCTTCTTTTAAGGTAAACCATCTGGAACTGTACGTAGAGGGATTCTCTTTCGGTTATCCGTCCTTCCCGCAGGTGTGGACAGAAGAAAGCTGCCTGACGGCGGAGGAGATAAAGGAGTTCAGCGCATACTGCCGTGAAAGATTTATCGACCTGGTCCCGCACCAGAACAGTCTGGGGCATATGGCGCCGTGGTTGGCAAAAGAGGAGTTTGTCCATCTTGCGGAAGCACCGGAGGGGTTGGAGATTATGGGGATGAAATTCCCGCCCACCACGATGGATGCCTCGGATCCGGAGGTGCTGCAGCTCGTGAAACAGATGATAAATGACCTGAGCGTTTCCTTTGATTCGGAATATTTCCATGCCGGACTGGACGAGGCGTTTGAATTCTGCAGAGGGAAAAACAGGGAGAAGGCTAAGAAGGAGGGAGAATCAGAAATAATCCGCTCTTATATCTGCGCTCTTCACGATTTCCTGAAGGAAAAGGGTTTCCGAATGATGATGTGGGACGACTTCCCTGTAAAATATCCGGAGCTTTTTGGTGTGCTGCCGGAGGATATTCTGATCCTGGACTGGGGATATGACCGGGAATTCCCGGTAGAACAGCGGGCGGAAATGCTGCAGAAATCAGGGAGAAAGTTCTGCCTTTGTCCTGGAACTTCGAGCTGGTCATCTTTTACCGGTCTGACGGACAATATGCTTGGAAATATCGAACGGACGGGAAAGGCTGCGCATGTTTATGGAGCGCAGGGGATGATTGTGACAGACTGGGGAGATATGAATCACTTCCAGTACCAGCCGGTAAGTTATGCCGGGATTCTTTGTGCAGCCGCGTGGGCATGGAACGCTGTTGGAATTACGGAAAAAGAACTATCGTGTGCGCTGAACCATTTTGTTTTCCGGGACAGCGGTGAAACTATGGGCGAACTGTGCCTGAGTGCAGGGCGTTTCTATGAGTTGGAGGAATTCCGTATGCCATGCCGCAGCATTGTATGTCTTCCGCTTCTCTTTGGCAGACTGCCAAAAGCAGAATATTATGCCGTAGCGGAAAGGCTTGTCAGATCCGTCCGTTTCTTTTCACCGGATGAGGTATGTGAAGCATACCTGTCAAGCTACGAAAACAGGTCTGCTTTTTCCGGATGGAAACTGTACGGATTCCTCGAAGAGAAGGAGACGCAGCTTGAACAAGTTTCCCTGCGCTGTAAAGATGGCGGGCTGATTGTACGGGAATACCGGAATGCTCTGAAAACACTCAGATATCTGACCAAAGTTCGGGAACAGATCGAAACGGAGAGCATGGATGAGGATTCAGACAGTCTTCTGGATGAAATACTGGAAGAACATGCAGCGCTCTGGCGTGAGAGAAATAAGGAAAGCGGTCTGAAAAACGGGCTGGAAATGTTTGAAAAGCTGAGAACAGGAAAAAGATGATGACATTAACAGCACTTAAGGCTGTCAGACTGCATTTTGCAGCCGGCAGCCTTAAGCAGTTATTACAGAGAACTGTTGTTTTCCCCCTGCAGCCGCTCCACAATCTCCGCAAACCCCATCCCATGGGATGCCTTGACGAGAATGGTGTCATGTTCTTTCAGCACATTTTCCATATCGTTGAAAAATGCCTCTTTGGCGTCATAGTGATGAACTTCCGTTCCTTCCTGTGCGCCTCTTGCAGTCTCTTTCGACAGCTCCCCGATGCAGATCACCACATCGATGCCGGCTTCGGCGGCGTACTGTCCGACCTCATAGTGCATTTCTTTTTCCTTTGCCCCGAGTTCAAACATATCGCCTAGGATGGCAACTTTCCTTGTGTCCGCACAGGCGAGTACGGAGAGGGAGGATTTCATGGAAGCCGGATTGGCGTTATAGCAGTCATCGATGAGCGTGAAGCGGTTCGTTTCAATCAGGTGATTGCGACCGGCAATGGGGACGAGAGCGCCGATTCCGCGGGCGATCTCCTCATCGGTCATTCCCAGTGCATATCCTACGGCAGTTCCGGCGAGGGCATTGTATACCATATGGTCCCCCGGAACAGGGATATGTGCGCGGAAAGTGGAATCCGGCGTCACAAACCGGGCATCGGTTCCTTTCAGTCCTCTGTTTTCTACATCGCATGCGTGGAAATCACAGCTTTCATCCAGACCGAAGTATACGGGGAGGATCCCGTTTTCAGGCTTGAAGCCGCGGAGTTTGTCGTCGTCGCCGTTGAAGATGACGGTCCCTTCCGGATTCATAAATGTGAGCATCTCGGTTTTGGCTTTGAGGATGCCGTCCCGGGAACCCAGGTTCTCCAGGTGGGCGAAGCCGATGTTTGTGAACACGCAGATATCCGGACGGGCAACCTTGGCGAGACGGGTCATCTCCCCGAATTCACTGATTCCCATCTCAAGCACCGCGATCTGGTGTTCCTCGCGGATGTTGAATACAGTCAGGGGAAGTCCGATTTCATTGTTGAAATTTCCCTCGGTTTTCAGCACTCTGTATTTCTGTGAGAGAACGGAGGCGATCATTTCCTTTGTGCTCGTCTTGCCTACGCTTCCGGTGATCCCCACAACTTTGATGTCAAGGGAACAGCGGTAGTGTTCTGCCAGATCTTTGAGCGCCTGTTCGCAGGATGCCACACGGATATAGGTATACGGAACTTCTCCGAGGTCTTCCTCCGACAGGGCGCAGAGCGCACCTTTTTCCATGACCTGGGGGATAAATGTATGACCGTCCACGCGCGCACCTCTGATGGGGACAAAGAGGCTGTCCTTCTGCACTTTTCTGCTGTCGATGACAACACTGCTGACTTCGCGGTCCAGGAATGTTTCCGGGAGCGCTTCCGCGGACGGATTGCCGCAGAGTGTTCCGCCGCAGGCAGCAGCGATTTCCTTTAAAGACATATGTTTCATAAATAACTCCATTCCGGGGCAGATGTCATTCAGCCATCAGCCCGCCACATTTTTATAATTCCCGGGGCTTTACCGGGAATACCGGGCCTCAAGGGACTTCCGGATAATCAGCTCGCACAGGTCGCCGTATTCGATTCCCATGACCTTTGCCTCTTTGGGCAGCAGACTTGCCGCTGTCATGCCGGGCAGCGTATTCATCTCCAGACAGTACAGATTGCCCTCTGCATCCAGAAGGAAGTCGGCGCGGCTGTACACATTCAGCTTCAGCGCGTGATAAGCTCTGACAGTCAGTTCTTTCATCCGCTCGGAGATCTCTTCGGAGATGTCCGCAGGGCACACCTCGTCGGTAGCTCCGTCCTGATATTTGTTGGCATAGTCGAAGAATCCGGTTTTCGGAATGATCTCGATCGGAGGCAGGGCCTCGCCGTCAATGATGCCGCAGGCAAATTCCCGGCCTTTGATGAATGTCTCGATGACGACTTCATCCTCGTAGCGGAACGAATTTTCCAGTGCCTTTTCGTATTCTTCCTCTGTATTTACGATATATACGCCGATACTGGAGCCGCCGGAGCACGGCTTGATCACGACGGGCAGTGTAAGTCCTGTAGATGCCAAAGCGTGGTCGCTGTCATTTTTATACATGCAGACGCCTTCCGGGGTGGAGACTCCGGACTGCTGGAAGATCTGCTTGGTCAGCCCTTTGTCCATTGCCACGGCGCAGCCCAGGGAGTTCGGACCTGTGTAGCGGATTCCGAGCAGGTCGAATGTGGCCTGGAGTTTCCCGTTCTCGCCCTCACCGCCGTGGAGGCCGATAAATGTGATGTCCGCAAGGCGGCACAGTTCGATAACATTTGGCCCGAGGAAACAGTCGGACTGATCCGGACGGGAAGCTTTTACTGCCGCAAGGTCCGGCTCCGTGGTGCTGATGCCGCTGGCGATCTCCAGTCCGTGTCCCGGAAGAGTGAACACATCCTCCAGATTTTCCGGGGGATTCTCAAGACCAAGGAACACATCCAGAAGATATGCGTCATGTCCTTTCTCCAGTAATGTTTTACAGATTCCGGCAGCGGAGGAGAGCGAAACGTCGCGCTCTGTGCTTAATCCGCCTGCCAATACGATGATCTTCATGATATCAGATACTCCTTATCTTCTTATTTATACATTAACGCTGTTGAGCAGTTCTGTCTTTGTATCATACAGTTTCTGCGACAGGTCTACATATACTTTATGAGGGTTGAAGAGACGTTTGGTCTCATCCCACAGCGTCTCCTTTTCCTGGCGGCAGAAATCTGCGATCTCCTTTACGGAAGGAGAATCATATTTGCACTCGCCGTTGATGAAAATGGGCTTCAGGATCTCTTTCATGGTATAGGTTCCGCCGGCAAGCCGGGTCTTTTTCCAGGTGGCGTTGGGATCGAAGAGCAGCAGGTCTTTGTCGGTGTCGTACTCCTCGTCTACGAAGCAGATCAGGTCCGCGCGGATCTTGCCGGTCTCTTTGTCATAGATCCGGTAGATCGTCTTGTTGCCCGGGTTGGTGATCTTCTCCGTGTTCTCCGAGATCTTGATTTTGGGAATAAACTCGCCTTCCTCATTCTGGATGGCTGCCAGTTTGTACACACCGCCGAAGGACGGGCAGTCCTTTGACGTGATCAGGTTGGTTCCTACGCCCCAGGAAGTGATGGCCGCGCCCTGGATCTTCAGGTCGTTAATCAGGAACTCATCCAGATCGTTGGAAGCGGCGATGACAGCGTCGGTGAATCCGGCTGCGTCCAGCATCTTTCTCGCTTTTTTGGAGAGGTAGGCAAGGTCTCCGGAATCGAGGCGGATACCGTAGCTCTTCGGTCTGATCCCTGCGTCCCGCATCTCCTGGAATACCCGGATGGCGTTGGGAACGCCGGATTTCAGAGTGTCGTAGGTGTCCACGAGAAGGGTGCAGGAGTCCGGATAGAGTCTCGCGTATTCCTTGAACGCGGTATATTCGTCTTTAAAACTCATGATCCAGCTGTGGGCGTGGGTTCCGAGAACCGGTACGTCGAACATTTTCCCTGCCAGTACGTTGGAGGTGCCGACACATCCGCCGATCATGGCGGCACGCGCCCCGTAAAGACCCGCATCGGGACCCTGCGCACGGCGCAGACCAAACTCCATGACGCCGTTTCCCTGTGCCGCATAGACAACGCGGGAAGCCTTCGTGGCGATCAGGCACTGGTGGTTGATAATATTTAAGATCGCTGTCTCTACAAGCTGAGCCTCCATGATCGGGGCGATGACCTTGACAAGCGGCTCTTTGGGGAAGATTACGCTGCCTTCCGGAATGGCGTAAATATTTCCGCTGAAATGAAATCCGCTCAAGTAGTGAAGAAAATCATCGCTGAAGATCCCCAGCCCCCTCAGGTAATCCACATCTTCATAGGAAAAATTGAGATTCTTGATATATTCTATGACCTGTTCCAGTCCCGCCATGACAGAATAGCCGCCCTGGTTCGGATTGTCCCGGAAGAATACGTCGAAGATGACAGTCTCGTTTTCCTGTGTCTCAAAATAGCCCTGCATCATGGTAAGTTCATATAAGTCGGTCAGCAAAGTAAGATTCTGTGCGCTCATAACATTTCCCTCTTTTGCTTTACAATAATTTCTTTTCGATTATAGCACACGAGCAGGGAGGGGACAACGGTTAATTCGACGGTTTCTGCACCCGGAACTTGCTTTTGCCTGCGAAATAAAATATACTATATTCTGTCATATCCGCGGCTGACGGCGATAACAGAGGAAAAAGGGATCTGCAGGGGGAATTGTGATGCTGAATATACTGATCTGCGAGGATGAAAAGAAGTTCCTGGAGGAACTGACCGGGCTGGTCGGGGAGAGCCTGGGAGGACAGGTGCGGACTGTTACCTGCAACAGTATGGCCGAATTTAAAAAAGCGACGGAAAAGAATGTGCGGGATTTCGACATGGCGCTCATGGATATCTGTCTTGGAGAGAGCGACGGCATTGAACTGGCAGCGCAGCTCAAAGAGAAAAATCCACAGCTTAAGATTATATTCATAAGCGGACATGTGGATAACTATCTGGAAGGCCTGTTTCTCAAGGTAAAACCATATGGCGTGCTGAGAAAACCGCTGAACAGGGAGATCTGTATGCAGATGCTGGAGAAGGCGGCGGAAGAGAAAGAAGCGGAGGCAGATTTGTGTCCGGAGAAAACGCTTGCCCTGCGCGTGATAGGAGGAGAGATCCGCAAGATACCGCTGGACCAGGTGGAGCTGTTTGAGAGTTCGCGGAGAATTGTAACTGTGTATTTTGCCGGAAAGGAAGAACGCTGCTATGAAAAACTGGATCATCTGGAAAGACAGCTCCCGGATCAGTTTCTCCGGTGCCATAAAAGTTTCCTTGTAAACATGGACCGGATCCGTAATTTCGAGAAACATCAGATTGAACTGGAGAGCGGGCGGATGGTGGATGTAAGCCGGAGCCGTCTGAAAGAAGCAAGAGAAAAGTATTTTCAGTATGTGGGGGCAAAGCTGTAAAAGATGAGACGACAGAAAATTTTGTTTCTCCTGACATCGGTTGGACAGACGATTCTGCTGGCACTCCTGCTGTGGGACAGCATACAGAAGGGAGTGCCTGTTTCGGTTGCTGCCGCTGCGGCGGCGCTTCTGACCGGGTGCGGGGGAAATTTCTTTTTATTCCGGGTTATACTCCTGGATGTGGATGGCGTTTATATGGAGAATGCTCTCGCCCTGGCAGATTATCACAGGGAAAACGACAGGATCAGGAAAGAACATCTTCAGAGGGAAGAGCAGCAGGATGAGATGCTGCGCGGGAATCTGCTGCGCCAGATCGGAGAGATGGAAACATATGTACAGCACAGGAAGGATCGGACTGGCACCGGGGCGGAAGAGTTCGGGAAAACGGTCGGTGAAAACGAGGAATTTCGGAAAATAACCGGTGAGATGGAGAAAACGCTTCAGCGGACACGTCGTCCCATATGGTGCGGGAATACACTGCTGAACGTTCTCATTTACGACAAAATGGAAATGGCAGAAAAGTATGGAATCCGCCTGGACGCTAGCCTGAAGATTCCGGACGGGCTTTCCGTTCATCCATTGGAACTGTGCAGTGTTTTTTCCAATCTTCTGGACAATGCCATCGAGGCAGTTTCCGGAGTGGAAGAAGGAAAAAGGAAGATTGTACTGCGGGCGGCGATGTTCTCCGGAAACATGGTGATTAAAGTGAAAAACCCATATGTCCGGAAAGCGGTCAACGATCCTGTACGACATAAAAAGGACGGCGGCGTGCACGGAATCGGGCTGAAGATTGTAAAGAGGATTACGGAAGAGTATCACGGAGGTATGAGTGTGAAGCGGCAGGACGGAGTATTTCAGATTATTGTGTATCTGGACTGCAGGAAAGAAAGGAAGGATGCGGAATGAGGATACTTCTTTTATCAGTCCTCTATGCTTTTATGCAGGCTTTTGCCGCGGCAGGGGGAATATCCATGGTTCTGACTCCGGGAAAGACAGGGAAGAAAAGAACATTTCTTCTTGTGCTTCTGGGAATTGGCATCTGCAATACGGTATCGGTTCTGATCCCTTATTTCTGGTGGAAGCCTTTTGCCGGATATGCCCTGATATTTCTGTGGATCTGTTACTGGTACGACAACGGGTGGAGAGAGACCCTTCTTTATTTTACACTGCTGTATGGAATCACGATCCCGGTGGAAGGCATCTCGATTGTGGTACTTGGAAAGGACGCGATATCGGCAGAGCCGCTTGATGAACAGATGCTGATTCCCAGAGTTGTGGTCAGTGTCCTGCTGATATTTGTCCAGACCGGGTGGATGTACCTGATCAGGCATCTGCGGGAAAGCTGGAGTGAAAGTATACTGAATAAATTTTACGCCTTTCTTCTGTCTCAGTTTGTATTGGACCTTCTGGCGCTGCAGGCGGTCGGCATGAACTATATGCAGAAGACGGCGGACGGAAGAAAGATTATATTTGACGGAAATACGTTTTTCGTTTACCGGATGGGAATGGTGATATTTATTGTCATCACGATACTGGTCTACTATCTGATTTTCCATTATATGAAAAAAGAATATCTGAAGGAACAGATACAGAAACGGGAAAATGAGATGACAGAGGATATGAAGTATTACCGGAGCGTGGAAGAAAAGAGCATGCATATGAGAAAGGTCAGGCATGACATCGGCAATCACCTTCAGATGGTAGAAAGCCTGATGGAGGAAGATCCGGAGAAGGCGCAGGAGTATCTGGCGGAGCTGAAGCGGATTGTGGAGGGGATGTAGAAATTTCCTGAAATTGGGAAAAACGGTTGACCGGAAATTCACAAAAGGCTTATAATATAACAGGCTTTAGACATTTGCTGAAAGAAACGAAACAAAGGAGGACAAAATCGTGAAGAGGAAATGCAAAGCAATCATTTCTCTTGTCCTCTGTGCAGTGATGTTTTTCGGATTTGGGGGGGGGTACGCCGCTGAATGTTGAAGCGGCGGAGTCATCCTCTACAGTCTGGGTTTATACCTACGGGACATCCAACGAAGCGCAGACAAGAGAAGTACTGGAACTTGTAAATCAGGAAAGAGCAGCAGCCGGTGTGGATCCGCTTGTGATGACGGATCTGCAGGAGGAAATGGCAATCCAGAGAGCGTTTGAGCTGACAGTGCTGTTTGATCATACCAGACCGGATGGCAGAAGCTGTTTTTCCCTGTCGGATGACGTGGGGCTGACAAGTACGGCATTAGGCGAGAATATCGCCGCAGGACAGCCGAATGCGCAGCTGGTCATGTACAGTTGGATGAATTCCGAGGGACACAGAGAGAATATTCTGAACCCGAATTATACCCATATCGGAATCGCCTGTGTCCAGATGGGCGGAATCAATTACTGGGTTCAGTATTTTACGGGAAATCCCTCTGATACAACTCCGGCAGCGGCAACCGGGCAGGACGGTGTTGAGAGAGATGTGATCTATCCGATGGATCCTGATTTTATTGAGGCGCAGGTACAGGGGGAGTTTGAGATCCAGTTCCTGGAGCCTGAGGTAGATGTGGAATTAGGCAGTTCCACAGTGCTGGACCCGGTGCTTCTTCTGGAAAGCGACGGGCAGCTTTACTATTACGGAGTAATAGCGAATGCCCTGGTGGAGCCGGGGAACGGTGTGACAATCTCCGATGATGCACCGCTTACGGTAGACAAAGACGGTATGATTGTTGCGTCTGAGCAGGGAAAAACGGGAACATATACGCTTACCGTAAATTATGGCGGAATGACTGCGACAAAAACAGTCCGTGTTACATGCAGCCATCCGGCAGAGGGACAGATCACGACCCGCGTGGAACCGGAGTGCGGGGAAGACGGATATGTGAAAGTAGAGTGCGGCCACTGTGGAGCAGTACTTTCCGAAGAAGTGCTTCCGGCAACCGGTGAGCATGACATGAGCGCATGGACCACGGTAAAAGAGGCAGACTGTACACATGACGGATCAGAAGAGAGAACCTGCTCCATATGCGGTTTCACTGAGACAAGAGTGATCGAAGCTCTTGGTCATGATCCGGTTGAAAATGTACTGGAAGAAGCAGGGTGTCTGACAGAGGGATCTGTCCAGACAGTATGCGGCCGCTGCGGTGCGGTTCTGTCAACAGAGACAGTTCCGGCGCTCGGACATGACTGGAGTGACTGGGATGTTGTTACAAAGGCGACATGGGATGAGGATGGCCTCAGAGTAAGAAAATGTGAGCGCTGCGGACGTGAGGAATCGGAAGTGATTCCGGCAGAGTCCAAGAACCACGAACATGATTTTACCGGTAAGGAGACAATCCTGACAGAGCCTGACTGTACTCATCCGGGAGAAAAAGAAGTTGCCTGCATCAATCCGAACTGCGATGCAGTGAAGAAAGTGGATATTCCGGCACTTGGACATGACTGGAGCGAGTGGCAGACTGTGACGGAACCTCAGTGGGAGACAGAAGGTCTTGAGAGAAGAACCTGCAGCCGCTGCGATGCAGTTGAGGAACAGGTGATCCCGACGCTTGAGTCCACTCATGTACATGATTTCAGCGGAGAGGGAACCATCCTTGAAGAGCCTACATGTACAGAAGCAGGAAGCAGAAAAGTTGTCTGCAGCGAGCCGCTCTGCGGGGAAGAGCAGATCATTGCAATTCCGGCAACCGGCCATACGGCAGGAGAGTGGGAAGTTGTGAAAGAAGCTACCTGTACGGAGAAGGGCGAGCAGATCCAGAAGTGTACTGTATGCGGCGAGATCGTGGCAACCCGGGAGATCCCTGTGAAGGCACACAACTATGGTGAGTGGAAGACTGTGAAAAATGCAACTTTCACGGAAGAAGGACTGCGTCAGAGAGTATGTGCGGACTGTGGATATGTGGAATCACAGACGATTGCCAAACTTCCGGCAGCTTCGACTGGAAACCAGAGCGGACAGGGCGGTCAGATCGGAACGGCTGCGAACAACACATCGGGAAATGCGCAGAATGGTGCAGTGAAGACCGGTGACAACAGCAGCGTGTTCGTATGGATGACTGTTGCAGGTGCAGCAGTTGTACTGGGAGCAGGTGCGCTTGGTCTGAGAAGAAAGTTCAGAAGATAAGAAAATAGATAATAAAAGAACAGATTTAGAGGGATGCCCCGGAAAGCGATTCGGCGGCATCCCTCTTTGTCTGTAAACTGGCAGCTTGATCAGGCGCTTCCCGGTGGGGAGAGGTCTATACCCCGCCCGCCGGTGTATACGACACCAGAACCCGGATATCCTGGTCATAATTTCCGAAGCTTTTTCCGAACAGGGTCATCCCTCCGGAATTTCCGGACTGTTCGGACACGGAAAATCGGAAATGAATGGAACTTTTATAGTCGAAGTGGAAATCATCGATCTTTCGGTCCGAGATTTTCAGCCCGTCGATAAAAGTTCCTTTTTTGTTTATGATAATGGTCTTCAGCAGCCCGTACTGATTCCAGTAGGGAAACCACCAGTCCGGGGTAAAGACGCCGTGGACATCGCCAAAGTCGCCCGGACTGGTCCATGTACCCAGGGGCAGGCTGTCCAGCTCAAAAGAAATGTCAGAGGGCCAGTTGTTGTTTACCCCCGGAGCTTCGGAGGATAACTCGGCGGAGAGGGTGATCTGCGTCATTTCCGCGCCGGCGGGAAGCAGGTTGGGAATCAGGTATTCCACATAGCCTTTCCCAAACCAGAGAATCCCGGCTTTTGTCCGGTCCGGATGGGCGAAATAGCGCGGATCGTCCACTTCTCCGATCAGATGTGCCGGTGTGGAGATTCCGCAGGTGGGGAATACGCTGTAATCTGTGTACTGCCCCACCGGAATGTCTACAGAATACATGTTTTTCTTTTCCTGAATCCCCTGGGGCTTTACATCGATCAGAATCCGGTCCGTGTTGATCCTGCAGATTTTCTGGTTCCCGTGTCCTGCAGACTCCGAGAGGATACTGATCAGACCGCACTGTTCCAGTCTGCGGATGTGGCTTGTGAGGGCGCCGTTGGTGACATCCAGTGCGGCGGCGATTTCGTTCAGGTTCATCTCCGTGTTCTCCAGAAGAAGCCGGATGATCTGGATGCGCAGATCAGATCCGAGAGCTTTGTACAGTTCAATTCCATCTTCGATTTTTTTAATATGCAGCATAAGACATACCTCATTGCAGTTTAACATTTTTCATAATTATAAAGAAAAAATCACAGAGAATCAATGATAAATATAAAATATTTTAGAAAAACATAAAAAATATATTGACACATATATCCTGCCGCCCTATAATGCAGATAAGCAATTAATCAATATTATTCTAAAATAATTCAGAAAATATTAAAAGAACAGGAGGCGGCTGTTGTGAGCAGAAAAGCAAAAATGGTTCTCGACAAAGAATTTCAGATTGCGCCTGTGGATGAAAGAATCTACGGATCATTCATCGAGCATCTGGGGCGCGCAGTGTACGGAGGAATCTACCAGCCGGGACATCCGGCGGCGGACGCGGACGGTTTCCGGAAGGATGTAATCGAACTTGTAAAGGAGTTAAATGTGCCGATTATCCGTTATCCGGGAGGAAATTTCGTGTCGAATTTCTACTGGGAGGATTCGGTCGGTCCGGTGGCTGAACGGCCGAAGAGACTGGAACTTGCGTGGAGAAGCACAGAGACGAATGAGATCGGTCTGAATGAGTTCGCAAAATGGGCGCGTCTGGCGGGATCTGATGTGATGATGGCAGTGAATCTCGGTACAAGAGGGATTGCCGATGCGTGTAATCTTCTGGAATACTGCAACCATCCGTCCGGGTCAAAATACAGTGATCTGAGGATTAAGCATGGTGTGAAGGATCCCCATAATATCAAAGTATGGTGCCTGGGAAATGAGATGGACGGCCCCTGGCAGACCGGACATAAGACGATGGAAGAGTACGGACGCCTGGCGGAAGAGACGGCGAAGGCGATGAAGCAGATCGATCCGCAGATCGAGCTCGTCTCCTGCGGAAGCTCGAACAGAACGATGCCGACATTCCCGGAATGGGAGGCGGTAACACTTTCCCATACATATGATTATGTAGATTATGTTTCCCTGCATACTTATTATGGAAATGAGAACAATGACAGCAATGATTTCCTGGCGCAGTCCGACGACATGGATGATTTCATCCGCACGGTTATTGCCACCTGCGACTACGTGAAGGCAAAGAAGAGAAGCCGCAGGACGATGAACTTAAGCTTTGACGAGTGGAATGTCTGGTTCCATTCCAGTAAAGATGACGCGGACACCATGGAGAATCGTCCATGGCAGATAGCGCCGGCGCTTCTGGAAGATATCTATACCTTCGAGGATGCACTGATGGTGGGGCTGATGCTTATCACACTTTTAAAGCATGCGGACCGTGTGAAAATGGCGTGTCTGGCACAGCTTGTCAACGTGATTGCGCCGATTATGACAGACGCTGCAGGCGGAGCATGGAAACAGACGATCTTTTATCCGTTTATGCATGCTTCCAGATATGGGCGGGGCAGCGCGCTGCAGCCGGTAATCACAGGCACGAAACACGCCACGGCAAACCATGATGAAGTGACGGATGTAGAGTCTGTGGCGGTTTATAATGAGGAGAAGGAAGAACTGACGATCTTTGCCGTAAACCGGAATCTGGAGGAAGATGTGGAACTGACAACAGATGTCAGAAGCTTTGAAGGATACAGGATCCTTGAGCATATTGTCCTTGAGCATCCGGATCTCAAGGCAGTCAACGGTCTGGGACAGGAAAATGTTGTTCCGGCAAATGCAGACAGCAGAAGCAGTCTGGACGGCGGCGTGCTGACAAGTATCCTTCACTCCGCGTCCTGGAATGTGATACGGCTTGGAAAATAAGGGAAGCATTGAGCTTCATTCCCGGCGGGTATCGCCGAATTCCTCCTGCAGGCTTGTCAGAAAACGTTCTGCAATGGGGGTGAATATCTGGCGTTTCTTCCAGATAATATACATACTGGTCTCCAGTGTGGGGAAAAGCGGGCGGAATACAAGCCCGCTTTTTTCGCCGGTATCGACAAGATGGTCGAAAGTGAGAAGATATCCAAGCCCTTCTCTGGCAAAAACGGCCCCGTTGTAGGAGAGTCGGAAGGAACCTTCCAGAGTCAGCTCATCCATGCGGTTCCCGCACCATCTGGGGATATCCGCCTTCCACCCCTGCCCGGAGCAGAACAGGGGGAGACCGGCGAGATCCTCAAAACAGATCACTTCTTTTTTCGCCAGGTCGCAGTCTGCCGGCATGGCGACGCCCCAACGGTCGGATTCCGGCATTTTCAGAACATGGTATTTCTGCCGGTCCGGCTCTTCTACGATAAGCGCAAAGTCCAGAATCCCTTTATCCAGTTTTATACCTTCCTCCGTCAGCTCGATGGAAAAACTGTGGCGGACAAACAGCTTTTTCCCCAGTTCATCCTCCAGATTTTTGAGCTGCTTGGAGAGCGTGGACTGGGAAAGGTGCAGGCGCTCTGCGGCTCTCGACATGTTTTCCTCCCGTGCGGTTTCCAGAAAATAACGTAATGTGCGGATTTCCATGAATGTGTCCTCCTGTATGAAACAGTGCGCTGGTACCAGTGCCAAGATACCAGTGCCATAGTGCCGACTCCGGTCTGGGGAATATTCTAAATGGCGTGTTGGATTCCGATTCGGGTCGGACTGAATGCTGGGATTTGTGAGTCAGATTTATTATAGCATGATATGACAAAAAGTAATATCATGAAATGAAAACTTCCCATTAGCGAATAATCCGTCCGGGCACTATAATTGCAGAAAAAAGAAAGGATGGATTTGAAATGATCATGGAAGAGTTAAAGCTGACAGAAGAATGGGACAAAACGTTCCCGAAGAGTGAAAAAGTGAATCATACAAAGGTCTGCTTCCACAACCGTTACGGGATCACACTGGCGGCTGATATGTATATACCGAAAAATACAGAGGGAAAACTTCCCGCAATCGCAGTGTGCGGACCTTTCGGCGCTGTGAAAGAACAGGCGGCAGGGCTGTACGCGCAGACCATGGCGGAGTGGGGATTCCTGACCATTGCATTTGATCCTTCATTTACGGGAGAAAGCGGCGGAGAACCCCGCTATATGGCGTCCCCGGACATCAATACGGAGGACTTCCAGGCAGCCGTTGACTTTCTGTCCACGAATGACAGAGTTGATCCGGAGCGGATCGGAATCATCGGTATCTGCGGATGGGGCGGTATGGCGCTGAATACGGCGGCGCTAGATACCCGTATCAAGGCGATGGTTGCTTCCACCATGTACGATATGACCCGTGTCAATGCGAAGGGGTATTTTGATGCGGAAGATTCGGCCGGCGCGCGCTATGAGAAGAAGAAGGCCCTGAATACGCAGAGAACAGAAGACTATAAGTCAGGAACCTATGCCCTGGGCGGCGGCGTCGTTGACCCGGTGCCGGAAGACGCTCCGTTCTTTGTAAAAGACTACCATGATTACTACAAGACAGAGAGGGGATATCATCCGCGTTCACTTAATTCCAACGGCGGATGGAATGTGACCGGCTGCATGTCCTTTATGAACCAGCCGATCCTGCAGTACAGCAACGAGATCCGGAGCGCGGTCCTGATCATGCACGGCGAGAAGGCACATTCCTGCTATTTCAGCAGAGACGCCTACGCGGCTATGGTGAAGGATAATCCGTATACTTACAATAAGGAACTGCTCATTATTCCGGGAGCTGTCCATACCGATCTGTACGACGGCGGCGGGAAGAATGCAATTCCGTTTGATAAAATGGAGGAGTTCTTCCGGACGAATCTGAAGTGAGAAAAACGGTCATAGGACGCTTGACGCTGCTGCCAAAACGGTTACGGCTTGTGCGGGGTGTGGGATACAGGAATATTAAGAGGTGCTGAATGAAGGCATCTCTTTTTTGTTTACCTTAATACGGCAATCCTTTACGTGCGTTTAACTCTTTGCTGATGACGGATTTACACTTGTTTTGTATCATAACGTCTTGAGGTGCTGGATTATGATTATTGACATGAAAAATATTTCTAAATCGTATGATAATGTAGAAGTTATTAAGAATCTGAATCTGCGGATAGAGGACAGAGAATTTACCACTCTGCTCGGTCCTTCCGGATGTGGAAAAACCACAATTCTGCGTATGATTGCGGGTCTGGAAACCCCTTCTTCAGGGGAAATATGTTTTGATGATACCTGTGTCTATTCAGACGAAAAGAAGATCAATATACCTCCGGAAAAAAGAAATATCGGTTTTGTATTTCAGGATTTTGCGTTGTGGCCGCATCTGACCGTGTTTGAAAATGTTGCCTTTGGACTTCGTGCAAGAAGGGATAAAAAGAATTTGGAAAAAAGGGTAATGGATGCCCTGGATGCGGTAAGGCTGTCTGAATTCCGGGACAGATACCCTTCTCAGCTTTCAGGAGGGCAACAGCAGCGTGTCGGCTTTGCGCGGGCAAGTGTTACCAGACCGGACTGCATTTTGTTCGATGAGCCTCTTTCGGCATTGGATGCAATCCTCCGCGATGAAATGCGGATGGAAATTAAAAGGCTTACCTCTGATTTGGGAGTAACAGCAGTTTTTGTCACACATGATCAGATGGAAGCAATGAGCATGAGTGACCGTATTGTGGTTCTGAATAAGGGGGCAGTTGAACAGCAGGGGAAGCCTGAAGAAATTTATCAAAAGCCTGCGACTGTGTTTACAGCAAAATTTATCGGAAAGTCTAACTGGTTAGAGAAAAATGAGATGTTCCGTCCGGAAACGGCAAGTCTGGTAAAAAAAGAAGGCTGTAAAGAATATCATACAATAGTAGACGGCGTTCAGTTTATGGGAGAAAATTATCAGCTTTATCTGAATGCCGGTGGAAAACAGTGGATGATTGAATCCCCATGCAGATATGACATTGGTGCCAGCGTATCTGTTTATATAAATGAGGATAATATTGTAACTTTTTAGTAAGCAAAAGACAAACAGGAGGACAACAATGAGGAAAAAGTTATTAGCAGTAATTTTAGCGGCAGCTATGGGTATGAGTCTTGCGGCATGTGGATCCGGTAACGATGGGAATACAGAAGATAATACATCGGATCCGTCTCAGGCATCCGATTCCCAGAACAGCGGCAGTGACGACAGTTCTGAAAAATTAAGCGGATCTTTGACCGTTTATATGCCGAGCCCGACCGATCTGAATACCGCATATATTGATGGATTTGAGAAAAAGACCGGGGTAAAGGTTGAACTTTTTGAGGGGACAACAGGAGAAATTCAGGCACGTCTGGAAGCAGAAAAAGATAATCCGGTAGCGGATGTTGTAGTTCTTGCATCATGGTCAGACGGTCTTGCTATGAAAGACAGCGGGCAGATCATGAGCTATCCGGAAGCTGAAAATGCGGATAAACTGTATGACGGCTGGGTTGATGATGACAAGATGCTTTTTGGGACAAGTGCTTCAGCCCTTGGCGTTATTTATAATACAACACTTATTGACAGTCTGGATGCGGACTGGTCTGAACTTGCAGACGCCAAATATAAAGATCAGATCGCAATCCCAGATCCTGAAAAATCAGGCTCTTGTAAGGATTTCCTGGCAGGATACATGTGCTCTACAAATAATGACTGGAGCGCATGGGAGGGAATGGCTGAGAACGGTCTGATGGTAGCAGGTGCCAATAAAGCAGCCCTTGAGACAGTAACAACCGGTGAAAAAGCAATCCTTGTGGCAGGTGTGGACTATAACGCATACTCCAATATTGATAAGGGAGAACCGCTGGCAATCTATTATCCGAAGTCAGGGACTGTCATTAATCCGAGACCGGCTATGATTATGAAGACCAGTAAAAACCTGGAAAATGCAAAAGCTTTTATCGATTATCTGATGAGCGATGAGGCACAGCAAATGGTGGCGGATGCGTATCTTCTTCCCGGCAGGAGTGATATTACGTGCGATAACCGTACAAACGTGTCCGATATTCCCACATTCCAGAACCTTGACTGGGATACGATGATGGCAAATTCAAGTGATATTGCTGCCAAATTAAATGAATTGTGTCAGTAAAGAGGTGTGACAGGAAGTGGGTAAATCAACAGGTAAAAAACGGACGCTCGTATATTTTACGATCTTTGTTGTATTATTTGCGTTAGTTATCCTTCCGATTATTGCAGTTTTCAGCGAAGCGGTCATTGTAGATGGCCGCTTTGATTTTAGCAGTGCATTGCAGACGATAGCGGATAAGGATAATGTTACGACAATTACAAACTCGATGCTTTTAGGATTTCTGGTTGTGATTGTTTCAACAATTATTTCCACTCCTCTGGCATTTCTTCTTGCAAGGACCAGATTTTCGCGTTGGAAATGGCTGGATATTGTTCTCATGATTCCGTTTATGACACCGCCGTATATTTCTTCCATGGGATGGATTTTGTTCATGCAAAAGAGGGGATTGTTCCAGCAGATGTTTCCGTGGACCGGAAGTATTTCCGAGAGCTTTTTCTCGCTCGGCGGTCTGGTCTTTGCCATGAGTTTTCATGTATTCCCATTTATGACCACCATGATTAAGAATGCAATTCTGAATATCGCGCGGCTGTAAGCGGGGCAGGTTTTACATACCGGCTGCGCAAAGTAATGCTTCCGCTGCTGACCGGAAACTATGCGATAGCCATGCTTTTGGTATTTGTAAAGACGCTTTCCGAATATGGTACACCGTCTACATTGGGAAACAGGATAGGATTTTATGTATTTACAACGGATATTCACCGATATGCATCAACTGCACCGATTGATTTTGGAAAGGCATCCAGCCTTTCAAGCGTACTTGTCATTATTTGTATGGTGATGTGGCTGGTTCAGAATGATACGACATCGAAACATACTTACAGTCTGGTAGGAGGAAAAGGGAAGAGAGAAA